>Ga0208645_1001512_pt1 | contig 20113 bp, 22 predicted proteins | sample VirMetDEL_Sep_01_FD_184519 | JGI IMG/M metagenome (GOLD analysis project Ga0208645, IMG submission 184519) | Aqueous microbial communities from the Delaware River and Bay under freshwater to marine salinity gradient to study organic matter... | ecosystem: Environmental > Aquatic > Marine >... | reverse complement strand
TACAATGGAAGGTCCAGAAATTATTCCGATAATCGATGAAAATACTGGAACAGCAAAATATCATCATCCTAACTTGCCTGATGTAGGTGTAGGAGTTAAAGGAGCTGGTGAATGTCTCCTCATGATCTCACCAAGACAGACCGGAAAAAGTACCATAATTTCTTCACTTTTTCTTAATGATAATTTTTATGGTCAAGATTTTTTCCCTGGGGGTGTAGTTGTAATTAGTCCCACAATTAATATGGATAGTACAAGTAGATTTATGAAAAAGAGATTCGAATGTCATGATACGTATAGTCCTGAATTAATTCAAAATATTATACAAAGACAAACAGCTAAAGGAGATGATGATCCTACAAAAGAAATTGCTTTGGTTCTTGATGATTGTGTGGGAATGCTGGATAGTAACATAGCAAATCTTGTAACTCGTAGCCGTCATTACGGTATTAAATTATTAGTTATATCAGTTCAGAAGTTCAGAGGTGCTGTAGATCCTATTATAAGATCTAATGCTACCTCTGTAATTGTAGGAAGTCCTTTCCCTAATCAACGGGAACTTTTTGCAATTTCGGAAGAATTTGGGGATTTATTCAAGGGTAGTGAGAACTGGTTAAAATTATATAAACAATGTTGTAAGAAGAAATATGATTTCTGTTATATGAAATTATCAAAGAATCCCCCTGAGATGTTCCATAATTTTAGGAAACTCGTAGCTACTGGAGGAGCAGATCAAAGTGAAGAAGAAAAACAAGATGAACTAAATAAATTAGAAAATATCTCTCAAAATTAATTTATAATGAATAATATAAAACAATGGACGGCTATAACATGAGTAGTGCTATTTCCCTCGGGAACTCAAGAATGGGTGCTGTAAGTAATCTTAATGAAAGTATAAGACTACAAAATAAGACGGCAATAGAGAATGCTTCTAAAGCAGCAAAAGTTGCTGTAGGTAATGACGAACAAGAAGGTATCATGTCTGGAGTTAAAGATGCTCTTACAGAATCAACTGCAATGAGTAATTTTAAAACTACACTAGATTCTTACAATGAATCTGTTAAGAATGCTGGTAAGCCTGGCTTTACTGAAGTAAAACCGACACCAGATGAATTAAAACCAAAGGCAGCAGCAGCAGGTGAAGAAATAGATGAACTTGCTGAAAAACCTTCGGCTGCTATTACAACAAGTGAAGGAACATTTGCTGAAGGTTCTGATGTATTAACTAAAGGTGCTAAGAGTGCTGAAGAGGTAGGAGAATTGGCTGGAAAGGGTGCTAAGGTAGCTGGGGCATTAGGTAAAGGTGTAGGAGTTCTAGGTGGACTTGTTTCATCTGGTATGGATATTGCTTCAGAATATGAAAGTCTTAAAGCAGGAAAGGGTCTTGCTGGAGATAATTTTGGAGAAAAACTTGGAAATCTTGCTACAATTGGAGGTACTGCTCTTGACATGCTTGGATTTGTCCCTGGTTTTCAATTGGCTGGTGTTATTGGAACAGCACTTCAGGCAGCAGGAGGATTATCTGAGGCAGCAGGTGAGGCAGTAGAAACAGCAAAGAAAATTCAGACAGATACAAAACCAACAGATCCCCCACCACTTCAACAAGTAGCACAGGCATCTCTTGCTGGATCTTTTGCTGCTACAAGGTAATTTTTAATTTATTTTTTTTTATTTATTTTTTTATATTGTTTACATTATAAAATATGTCTTCAGGATTTTTCGTAGCTGATAACAAGATTCCACTTAAAGAGGATTATGTTGCAATTCCATCTCAAAATGGTCTCACCTATGATGCTCAAAAAGTTATTGAATTTTACATTCCCCCTAATGTAGAATATTTCAAACCTCAGAACTCTTACCTCCAATTCGATTTAACTATTTCTCAAGATACCAATGCTTGTAATACTCGACTCCAGTTAGATGAACTCATTGGTGGACAAGTTCTCATTGATACTATTCGTATTCATTCTGGGGACAAGACTGAATTGCTTGAGGAAATTAGACACTACCCAGTTCATGTAGCTATGAAGTATGCTTATCATTCAAATGAAACTCTAAAGAATCTTAGAGCATTAAATGAAGGTGCTGGGGTATGGACTCCTGATTCTCGTGGAACTCGTGGCTCTACTAAGTCTCAACTTGCTAATCACAAGTATTCTCCTTATTACAGTAATGTAAGTGCTGATCCTACAAGTGAAGCATTTACGAACTCAAATAAATACACTCAGTGTAAGTTGAAGCTTCCCCTTCATACTGGACTCTTCCAAAATGACCGTGTTGTTCCATGTGGATTAATGAATGGTTTATTTATTTCTATTCTTACATCAGAAAATAAGAGATGCTTCCGTCAGTTAGATAGTGTAAATACAAACCGTAGACTTACACTCAATCCACTTTTCCACTCTCTTGATGGTAATACTGCTTCACCAGCATCGTGGCAGAATGGTTCTGATTCTAATGTATTATTTATCAAGCATGATAACAACAACTGGGAAGTTGATAATTTCCCTCTAGTTGTTGGAGAAAAGATTCAACTCAGAGATACTACTAAACAATATGAATTATCTGCTAATGCTGTTATTAAGACTATTGAAACTTCTGGAACTGGAGCAAATAAGTATGTTAAAGTTACTCTTAATGCTTCTGTTACAAATAATGGTTCGGATATTACGAATGCTGGAAATGTTTTCCTATATTCTACCTCAGTATCTAGTGCTACAACATATTCTCCGACTTACTCTATGAGTAATGTAGAACTTGTCCTCAATCAAATTGATCTTGGTGCTAAGGCACAGCAAGAGGCTATGGCTGACATGAAAGCAGGAAAAATGATGGTTTATGATTTCCTTTCAACTCAAGTATACAATTATTCTCAACTCAAGGGAGACCGTGTAGCAAATATTGGAATCCCTGGTAATCATCAACGTGCTAAGTCTGTTATCTGTGTTCCTACGGATGCCTCTGTATATTCGGCAAAGGATCAGATTTCTTGTAATGGAACTTATGAAATCCATGCTAACTCTTACGACCATACATTACTTTCTTCTCAAAGTGGTATTGCTGGAATCTCTAACAGACTCACAGAATATTTCTTTTTCTATGACGGACGTAATCAGCCATCATTAAATGTCAATACGGAAAAGATTTCTTCTAAGAGTTCTGTAGATGCTATTCCTCTACTTGAACTTGATAAGGCTCTTCAGGCTGCTGGTATGCCTGCTCTACAGATGTCAAGATTCAATGAGAACTTTGCTGTAGGAAGAACATTTTCTCTCAATAATGGTGTGTATGACATGAGAAACAAAGATTTACGTCTTAACGTTCATTACCAAGACGTAAGCAACCCACCTGAAAAGGATATGCTCTGGTGTAATTTTGTATACCACCTTCGTAGAATAGTTATCCGTGGGGATGGAATTCAAGTTGAAGTATAGATATTTTTGTAATAATATTTTTTAAAATAATCTCATCTAAAATAATATATATTAAGTATTATAAAAATGAGTATTATCTACAACGAGATACAGCCTTCGAATATTAATTCTACCCAGAAGATTTCCCACAAGCAAGGAAATCCAATTGTTTCTTTCCTAATAGGTTCACAGCCTCATCTCCTTGATTGTGGTAGTGTTAGACTTTCTGGAGATATTAAGTTCTTTAAGGATGCTAGTAGAACTAAGCCAACTACTGCCGATCAGCTTGGTATTGATGAAAAACTTGCTCTCTATTCAATTATTGATAAAGTAACTATTACATCTCAGAGATCTCGTCAGGTAATCGAAACCATAAACCATTATGGACGTTTCCTTGCTTCATACAATCCTTATGTAGCATCTCGTGAAGAAAAAATGACTTTTTCAAACAATCAGTCCCTTTCTGTACCTAACTATGAAACTCAAAAGAGAGAATTAGTTGATTTCCCTGCTACTGCCCATGGTTCAAGATTTTGTGTAAATCTTCCAACAGGGGTCCTATCTTCAGGAAATTTACTACCCCTTGATGGTACAGCACTAGGGGGGGTTGAGATTTCACTAACATTAGCCCCAGATGCTCAGGCATTGTATGCTCTTAATGGTTCTACTACTGGTCTTACGGATGCTTTTTATGAACTAGAAAATGTCCGTCTCCATTGTGAATTAAATGTTCCTCAGCAACAGATGCCTTCTACAGGTCAAATCACATACAATGCTATTACCTCGTATTTCAATGTAATTAATTCGGCTAATGCTGTAGTTAATTTCAACCTTGGAACTTCAAGAACTCTTGGAGTTTTCATGAATATGTGTCCTTCTAAGTATCTTAACAACTTAGCATATAATTCGTATGCTACTACTACTCCTCTCAACAGTGATGGTACTCAAGCAGATATAAAATCTATAATTATAACCAAGGCAGGCCGTCGTATGCCTTTTAACTTTAATTTAGATACAAATGTAAAGGATAGTGAAAACACTACTGTAGTAGATCCTCAAGTTGTAACTTTTGCACGTGATAGTATTAAGCCAAATAATATTAAGTCTCAGATATCTCCTGTAAATACGAACAGACTTTATTCTGGAGCAACGACTCCTCTAACTGCTGAAGGAGGTGTAATGGAATGTATTGGAGTTCCATTTGATACTTCTGGAACTGGTGTAGGTGAAGATTTTTCTACAACTCCTTTTGGTATCCAGATGGAGGTAGGGCTTGACAGTGATTCTCCAAATGCTCTTTTCCTTTTCGTCCATTCAAGACAGACTATGCTATATTCTCCTCAGGGCATCCAGATCGTAGCCTAAATGAAGTTTTAATTTTTTTTTTTATTTATTTTTTTATGTAATTAATATTATAAAAATATGGCTAATATTCAAGAAACTCTCCCTATTGACCCCCCTAAAATGGATGAAGGAAATGTTCCTAACCTTATTAAGGTAGGAGAAATTCAATCTAATATGGCTATGGATGTCACGTCTGATGTACTTGACCCAATTGTCTGCAATGATGTATCTTGCCGTTTTGTTTTACAGAACAAGGGTTATTTACATGATGGTTCAAGAATTACTTTAGCTGTAAAGAAAAATGCTTCAACTGCTGATGGTGCTTTTTTCCCTCTTGGTGTAGGTGTTCACAGTCTAATTCGTAGAGCAACTCTACGTGTTGGAGGTAATACCGTAGATGAAACGGATGATTACAATTTCTTTAAGTCCTATGAGTCTATGTTTATTTCAAATGAAATGAACAAGGATCGTGAAGCTGTAATGAGTGGTCGGCAGATGTGTCATGAATTTGTATATGATAATACTGCTGGTTCTCAGTCAAATACTGCTGCTGAAGCTTATGGTCTTGATACTGGTGTTGAACCATTTGGTGGAGCATTAAAGAATCGTGTATACACTGATCTTAACAATGAACCAACTTTTTCTGTAACACTTGGAGAATTATTTCCTTTCCTAAAGGGAAAGAATCTTCCTCTTTTTGCTATGAAGCAAGAAGTAATGATAGACCTAGTATGGGAGCCTCTAAGTTCTACTGGTAGAGTTTCTGTAGATGCTAATGCTTCAACTGGTACTGAGTTCAAGATTGATACTACAGAGGTTAAACTTGTAGCAGATTATATTTTCTATGATGGTGCTGAAATGTCTCAGAGACTTGATAAATTTATGAAGACTCCTACTCAGTTTGTATTCAAGGATTACAGACTTACAAAAACTTCTCTTTCTGTAACAGATGCTAAGAATAGTGTAAGAAATCTTGGTGGTGCTGGACGTATTGTTACTCGTGTTATTACTGGTATTCATGATGATAACAGAACTGATAGATATATTCTTAACAAATATTCTGCTGTAGCACCTGAAAGAGATTATACTTCAGGAACGAAAAAGAATGGTACTCTAACTACAAATATTCGTATGAATGATTTCTTTGTATTCCCAATTGATTTAAGTAATAGTGCTGTATTGTTTGATAAGACTGCAAGGTCTGAAAGATCTTTCCCATTTGTTACACGTGAAGAATATTCTGCTGAAGGTGATGTATTAACTTCTGAAAATTTCCACGGAACGGCACAGAATGGTTCAACTGGTCTTCTTGGAAACTTCTTTTTCCAGTCATACAAGCTTCCTGTAGGACGTGTCAATGCTCGTGGTCTAGAACTTACTACAAAGTGTGATGCTCTTGCTGCTCTGACTGGTGATCAAACATACACTCAGAGAACTTACATTGAAATCGAAAAGGTGGCTGAACTTCGTGATGGTTTCCTTACTGTTGGATTTAGTTAAATAAAATAAATTACTTTTTTCTTTTATCTATATTATATAAATGTCTAATCAACCTCAAGAACAATCTTATGTTGATGTGAAATTATTAGATTGTAGTCGTAGAGCTTCAATCGAATATACTTCTGGAAATGAAGCAAATAATGCTATCTTTACAAATAAATTAAACTCTGGTATACAATTGGATGTCGGAGATACAATCAACATTCATTCTGCTATTGTATCAGAGAGAGGAGCTGGAGGAAAAACAATTGAACTAAAAGGAGATTATTTAGATACTGTAAGTATTGAAAATATTACAACAGCCACAAAGTATAAAGATGATAATTTTTATTTGAATACTGGTTATAGAGAATCACTAGCAAAATATGATGCTGTTTCATATAATTCATCAACATTTGAAAAACAATTAAATGATAATCAAGTTCACATGACTTTACAATATTATAAAACAACTAATGGAGAAAATTGTTTCTCATTACCAAGATTGTATGCTTATGATATGGATAAAAAAGGAACATCTGTTTATAAAGCAGATGATTGTAATTTTGAAGGTGCTACAATAACACAACTTCAAAATGGGACTTTCTGTGAAAGTGATTATCAAAGAGATAGAAATGCTTCTGCTGTATTTAGTGATGATAGACTTTTGAATGGTGAACTTGTTAAAGTAAGACAAGATGGAACTAAATTTACAATTTTCGTCCATTATGGAACAACATATTTAAATAAAGATACAACAGTTCCAAAAATACCTGACCTTGTAGGTGTTTGTAATGCTAATGGAAGTATTGATCCAGCCGTATCCACTTATAAAAATTATAGAGAATTAAAAACTATTACAATACCACCAGGACGAAGGTCAGCCGATTTTATTGCTGAAGCATTTACTCAATCATTACAGAATGCCTCTAATTTAGATACTTATGAATATTTTAAAAATGAAAATCAACCATCAGGTACAGAATGCTATGATAATCAAGGAGTTATAGCATCTACATATAAAACAGATACTTATAAACCTTTTCTATGTGCTAATGGTTCTACTTTTAATGCTTCTAATTTTAATGAAGCAGTTACTTATGATAATAATGCTAGTTTAGGAGATGATACTGGTATAATAAGTCAAGAAAGATTAGACTGGGTAAATAATTTTACATTTGTAGCATTCAAAAGACCTGATTTTGTAATATCTGGGAGACGACATTGGTTGAATGATATTGCTTATCAGGGACTTAATTATACATATATAACACATATAAGTGATGATAAATTTGGGGAGGGTGAATATAGAAGAACTACAATAGAATTTGACCAACTATATAATGATTTTAATTGTTATATTTTATCAGAATGGTTGAAAACTCAAGAATTATATCCAGAACTATGGGATTTAAGAAATGCTTCAAGTCCTTATCATAGTAGAACACAAGTAGAAGTTCGTGCATATCCTACAAAAACTGTAACGAATGCTAGTGAAAATAATATTTTAATTGAAATACCTTATCCCCTTTTAGATCCAGGGTTATCATTAGACATACCATATCAGTATGTAGGTAAAAGAGAAATAACATTAACAAGTGCTTCTTTAACACCTAATACAGTAAGAGTAACAAGAATAGAAACGAATGCTTCTGGAGATGAACAAACAATTTATTTTCATGGTTTTACAAATGCTGTAATCAATGCAAGTGTTGATTTAGATTTTACTATTACAGATACAATGGTAAAACCAACAATAGATAATTCAAGATTTTTACATTTAGATATGGTTCAAGCCTTTGACAATGCTTCAAAAACCACTGCTCAAGAAAGAAAAGAATTTGGTTCAGATATGTATTATAATCCAGCAAGTATTGGACTAAATATTCCGAACATATTAAAATATAATACACATTCTCAACCTTTATTTTTTACGTATATAAAAGAAGATGAAAATAAATTTTATGCTAATCCTCAATATAATGATACTACAAAACAATTATCATACGGAGCATTTTTAAAGGGACCAAATGGTAAAATCATGATAACAACAGAAAGTTTAGGAGGAATACCTCAACGTTATTACAATAATAGTTTATTTTTTATAGGAGGAGAAGAAGCAGTAGGAAATGGTTCTTACAGTGAGCCAAAATATAAAAGACATATAGGATATGATCCACATTTTTCTGCTTATGGTAATGCTGCAATAGGATTATGGTCTCCGTCATTAAATCCAGATAAAGCAAATAATTTTGTTGTAGGATTAAATACATTAGATGTTAATGGAGAATATTCAGTGCCTGGTGATTTTGATGAACTAGGAAAAATAATTAATGAGACGTATATAGGTAGTTCTGAGCCTAAATTAACTTATGATACTTCAAAAGATAGATTTGGATTTTCTGATTTTTATACTCCAGAATATTTAGGTAATGAAGGAGGTGCTGGAGATGATACTGATAAGAATCCTGTAAGAGATGGTAAAGCAAAAGTATATAAAATAAATAAAAGATTAATGAGAGAAAACTTTGCTCCTGGAATGGGACCTTATACTCTCGAACAAGGTCAGTCAGTTTATAAAATAGATGGAGGTACAAAAGTTACAAACCTTACATTTGATTTACCAAATAGAAATATTTATCCAATGTCTATCATAGATTCACATAGTGGTATAGCTATTGAAAGTTTTGGGATATCTGAAAGTAAATGGGAAAGATCATTAATGGGAATATTAGGATTTTCTTATGATTCATTACAAGCATCGATATCGGCAAGTAATACTATGCAACAGAGAGTGAATACATTCAATCAGAGTAAATTAAATAAAGTAACAACTCAAGGAGAAATTAAAGTAGGAGATACATTAATATACAATCAAAATATTTTTGGAGCAATTATGTATAAGCCAAATATATTTTCATCTGGAGGTATAAAATCAGCCGATGGGGGAAATAATGAAACTTACACGTGGAACTCTCCAATTTCTTTGGATACAGATAGTTTAACATTAACAGCAGACTTTGTACCTAAATCAATGTTAAATCCTTTTTTCTCAATACGTAGTGATTTAATCGATGATACATCAGCATATTTTGGATCTATAGATAGTGGACAAAATCTCCCTGTCATGGGTGTTGTAATGAAAAATTATAATTCAGGGGATTATGTATATGGTGAAGAATCATCAGTTCAATTTACTGTAACAAAGCCAAAGGTAGTAACTAGTATTACAACAAGCATTACAGATCCAGATGGTACATATAGTAGAGTAGATGATAGTTCAGCAGTTGTATATAAGATTCAAAAAAATAAATCATATCCTGTAAATTTATTACAACAATTATTTGGAAAAAAATAAAAATATCTGATACTATAAAAAAATGGAAGTAATGACATCACATGATTTGGGACGTATACTAGATATATTAATGGAAAAGGAAGAGACAGACTTAATTACAAAATTAAGAATACACTTTGAAGAACTTTTTGATGAAGACTATTGTCCATCAAGAAGAGTAAAAAAAGAAAGATATTCCGAATCAGAAGGATCGGCAGAAGAAGAAGAAGAATATTATACAATTGAAGACGAACACGGATTTCTAAGTTTAGCTTAGACTATTAGAAAATTATTTAGATGATTATATCCATCCCCTACTACATAATCCATTATGAAGTCAGCATTGTCTTCTGTATCAAAAATATTTTTTATTTGTTGATCTGTAAGGTTTTCATCCCTGTGAACATCCTTGATTTCCTCCATCTTGACTTCATTGACAGCCAAAATAAAGTCATTCATAACTTCATCATATAGTTCCATATTTTCTTCTTTTTCTCTTTCAAGCTTCTTAATATTTTTTCTCTCCTGTAGAATCTTAGAGATTAGGTCGAAGGGAAGTTGTGGAATAGGAGCCATTGTTATTGTATTAGATAATATAACTACGAGCCTAATCTTTATATAGTTTTAATCTTAAATTATGACCTTTATTCTTTTTCTTTTTCGGCATTACTAGGTACCCATTCATTTCATCATTTTGAATAATACCCAGCCTCAGTAGAGCTGTAATACAGCACAAGAAATAAATATGATCCTTACGATAAATAGGTTGATTATTTTTTTTCCTTTTCGATATTATATTACAGAATGTAAAACATATTTGAATTAATTTTTTAATAGGTATGGCTTTGGAATTATAAATAAAATCTTCTCCTTGATATAAATAATCTTCTAATTTCTTTTTTTTAGTTAACGGGAATGAACTAACAAGCAATCCTTTGTAATAAAAAGTGATAGAGCCATGAGATCCTTCAAAAATAGTCATTTAATCTTAATATATGACTTATATATACCTTTAAATAGTTAAAAAACGGGTAAAATGACCCTAAAACGGCAATATATGCGTCGGAAAGCACATAAAAGTAAAATATACAAAAATAAAATTATAATTTTATTCAATTTTTTCTGTATATACCGACGCTTGGGGGCATATTTCCAGTTTAAAAGGGCTATTTTACACGTATTTGGGTCATTTAATAAGTTTTTTACTTGTCATCTATCCTCATGTCTTGAATTCTTTCCTTAAAAGATTTAATTACTTCATCAGATTTTATTTTTTTCTTTATTGTTTCAATGAATGATTCCAAATTATCATAGAACTCTTCATTCTCCTCAAAGAACTCTTCATTTTCTTCAACTATACCTTCCCATTCTTCATTAAGATCTCTAATGATATCTTTTTTATCATCTTTACCTTTTCTTCTCAAATATTTTGTATACATTGCATTTACTTTTGCTGATATTTTACTTTTCTTTTTTTCTAATTGTCTTTTTGCTTTTGCTTGTTCTGGTGTTTCAGTTACTTTCTTTTTAGGTTTTGGAGGTATATCAATATCGATTGTCTTATACATGTCATAAGCCATTATCTTTTCAATTAACTTCATTTTATTGTCTGTAGTTCTCAGGGGTTGCCCACGAGATTTCTCTAATTTTTTACCTTCAGGAGATTTATTCCACCTATCTACAACATCTCTCAAAACAGAAACATCTTTTATTCTATTTAATCCAGCCTTTATTTCTATAGCAGGATTTACTTTTCTTTGTTTCTTTGGTTTCTTTGGGGCTTCATCCTTTCCCGTTAGTTTTTTGGTTTACCTAATTTAGGCAATTTCATCATATATGTACTCTTAGTCTTACCATCTACAGTAAAAAATAATTTAAACCCTACAGGATCATCTACAGATTCAGCTCCTGTAGCTTTTATACCATCTTTTTCAAAAAGTATTTGTTCTATTCTATCGATTTGTTCTTTTGTCCATTGATATTTATTTCTAAAATTATTTTTCCATTTATCTTGTAATTGTTTCAATAATTGTCTTTTAGGTTTTTCTTCCTTCTCTTTCATTTGAGCCATTATTTCTAAAGCCTTTCTTTTCTTTTCTTCGAAATCTTCCTTCTTTTCTGATCCCATATCATTGATTTTTTTCTGAACTTCTTTTAATGATTTAATACCACCACCAGTAACATTTCCACCAGAATCGACTCTCTGATAATAAATAACTTTATCAAATAAAGTATTATCTAATGCTTTACGATTTTTCTCTTTTTCTTCAGCTGTAAGACTATTGTATTTTTTAAGGATGTTTTCTAAAATTGTTTTTGCTTCACCTTCAGCTTCCATGATCATAGAAATTAAACCACCTTTGATACGAGGTTCTGCCTTTTGCTTTTTCTTTGGTTCTTCCTTTTTCTTTTTCTTTGGTTCTTCTTTCTTTTTTATTTGTAAATTCTCTGGCTTACCTGGCTGTACTACAGCAGTTCCAGTAGGTTTCTTAGTCTCTTTTAATTGTCTACGTGGTTTCTTTGATACTGTAGTCTTAGGAGTAGGAGCAGGTGCCTTAGCCTGTGCCTTCTTCTTAGCTGCTTCTTCCTTTCTCTTTTTAATAGCTTCACCTACTTTCTTAACTCCTTCAGTAGGATACTTCTTTTTTTCTTTCTTTTGAGGTACTGGTTTAGCTCCTATCTTCTTCGGAGGTTTCGTCTTAGGCACCATGTCCTTCGTTGCCTTCTTTACAGCCTCCTTCTTCAATTCTCTTTCCTTCTTTTTCTGAGCTACAGCCTTCTCTTCTTTCTTCTCAGCTGCCTTCTGCTTTTGCAATGCTGTTTTTTCTTTTGGTTTTCCAATTATTTCAGCACCTTTCAATGTAATAGTTTCAGTGGATTTACCTACACTTCTAGATATTTTCTTATTTTCATGATCTACCTTATATCCCTTCTTTTCTACTAATTTAATTAAATCATCTCTTTTAGCTCCTTTTGGTATCGTAATCTTAGTTAAGACATTGTGTGCTTTGATTAACTTTCTAATCTCTGCTGCTGTAAGTTTAGCCATCCTTTATATGTTTATATTATAAAAAAAAAATATTTTAAATATTATAATGTTTCATAAATCTCATAGTCGTAAAGATCTTATCGATATTATAAAATTATTTAAGTTACCCATTGAAGATGCTGAGGACTACAATAAGAAACAATTAAGTGAAAAATTATTTATTTGCTTGTATAAAGATATTAAATATATTGAACCAGATAATGATTACTATGGAATAAAGAATTTACATGAATTAAAAGAATATCTAGTCAAACCAAATCAAAAAAAAATACTATCCATTAAAGATAAAAATGAAATAATGAAAATGTCAAAATTAATCATACAATACTGTAAAGCTGGTTATTGTGTTGATTTATCATATTTTAATACAATGGATGATATTTATGTAGAAGCAAGAAGATTGAGCCAATTCGGAGATATCCCCAGTGTTAGAAGAATGTGTCAATTACTCAATAAGAATCCTCATAGTAATGAAAGAGTCTATCCAGTGATCTCAAAAAAGGTTCAAAAAGATTTAGAAATTAAAGAACTTACCTCAAAAAAAGTATTCTCTATGCTAACTGTAAAGAAATCAAAAGTTATTGTTTCGTTCGAATGAAAAATAAATACTTTGAGTTTAAATATTTAAAAATAAAATCTAAGTATATAATATAAAAAATGGAACAAGTAAAAACAAACAAATATCACAACGGGACAATTTACTATTTATTTGATCGGAAAAATAATCGTATATACATAGGTAGCACATGTGCTGCTTTCAAGAAAAGAATGTGTGATCATGTATATGATTTTGAAGCATATATGGGAAGAAAAAATAATAAACAACCTCGGAGTTATAGAACATCTTTTGATATTATTATTCAAGAAGATTATGAAAAAGGTATATTAGAAAACTTTTCTTGTGAAAATAAAAGACAATTAGAATACAGAGAATGTGAATGGATCTTAGCTTTTAAAGAAAAAAACATTGAAGTTGTAAATAAACATAAACCTAATATCACTACTCGTCCTGTTCTTCCTCATTGTTTTTTCCCTCTTCCTTCTTAATATACTTACTCATAGCTGTATGTGTTGAATGCATCATCATATCAGCATCTTTTTCTAACTCTTCTTTTACATTACTATATTTATGAGATAAATATATCTTTCTCAATAAATTAGTACTAACAGACTTTCCCAATCTTTTCTTAAATGTCTTAATTAATACTTGGCTGATAGCATTACGACTCATGGGTGTCCCGTCATTTCTTGTAAGTAAATACTCACTATCATTGAATCTCAAGTAAAATCTCATTACCTTTTTCAATTCAGGAGATAATTCAATACATTTCTCCTTAAATTTACGATTGGTCTTGTAATCATTCAAACAAAAAAACATATTATTTTTTTCCAATACAAGGTAATTGGTCTCTTTTTTATCTTCATCACTTAATTTATTGTATTGTCTCTTTTTTATGATCTTCATACCAGCCAGATCATTTCTCATTGGTGCTACTGAGTGAACATTTAAAATCATATAAACTTGTAATAGTGACCTTTGTCTAGTATTCAATCTATCTAAATCTTTTAATTTCATAGCTTTTAATTCATTTCCTATATCAGATATTACTTGATGGAGTTCTTCCATTGTAATTACATTTTTACCCTGCTTCTCAGACCATGTGCCTTTGGCTGAATCATCCTCATATTTTTTATTCAATTCATCTCTGTAATCAGAATATTTTTCAATTAAATCATCAGTATTACCCTTGTTATTCATAGCATACAAATATATAATTGCTGAGTTCATATAATTTCTAATTGTAGAATAATGTAACTCCTTACCATTTTCCTTTTTCTCCATTAGTTTTTCTTTTACTTTATCAAGACTTTTGAGCCAATCGATACCTCCCTTGATCTCTCCATCATTCATTATTTTTGATAATTTCTTTATATTAGCAATATACATCTTAATTGTAGAAGGTTTGATTTCCTTCTTGAGTTCCTTTCGGTTTTCAATGATTTTTTGTTCTAAGTTTTCATCCATTTTTATTATTATACAAGATTTTTTTTTTAAATATTTTACTTACTATTTTGGAAAGTTGTATTGTTCTCAATAAATGGAATATTTAAAATATCACATACAATTTTTTTGAGTAGACCACCCAACTCTACATCACCAATATTTTTATCTCGGAATCTATCCTTGTTGATTGTATTATCATTATGACAAATACAAATAATTATTTTTGAGGCATCAGTACATAAACATTTATTCTCATTGAAATCTATCATATTACAGCCTTCACCCTGGGAACTCTTCTTGAATCCTCCCATTGATCTACTATGTTTTTTTGTATATACCATACCAGATTCATGTATCATTCTTTTTTTATCACATTCAATACCAGTTAATTTAAAATTATCATCTGGATAACAAAATATCATTCCTTTTGTTCCAACTAAACTGCAACGTTTATCACTCTTCATTACCTCAATACTATGTTTCAACCAACTAGGTAAAAATATATCATCTGTATCAAGATTAGCACATATCTTATGTGTTGCTATTTTAGTTAAATTATTTCTCTTCTGACCTATTGACATTTTAATATTTTTATATTCATACTTAATAGGAAATCCAATAATTTCTTCAGCACGTTTTATTTCTTCTTTTGACTTAAATAATCTTTCATCTGAATCTCCATCTTTAGAATCTAATATACACCATTCTAATTTATCCTTAGGATAGTCTTGTTGTTGTAAATTAAAAAGCATAAGACGTAGCCATTTAGTTCTATTGTAGCAGGGGGTAACAATACTGATACAAGGAAGTTCCATTATAATATAAACTTAGAAAATAAAATTTAAATATTTAACTCACCACCACCATGATGATGATTGTTGTTTTTGTTTTTCTTTGTAATTCAAATGATCTAATATTATTTTTACATCATTTTTTAGGGATCCCACTTCAAGTTCTAATCTATCTACTTTTACTTGTATTTTTTGAATAGGCTTCAATGGTGTATTATCTATTTTTTCCTTTTCTTCTTTTATGGCTGAGATAATGATTGAGTCCTCCATTTGCTTTAATAAAAGAAAATAATATTTTCCTATCTTCTTCAACTAAACCTTGATAAAACTCTTTAGCTGTATGATCTATCTCATACCTTGGCTGACCTCCAGCATTAATACATCTATGCTTACTTATATGTAAAAAAGATGGAAAATATAATTCATTCATATAATCATCACAATACCAGTTCTTAATTGATGGATGAAATAATCGATTAAATATAGCATAATGTGTTTGAGTTACTAGAAATTGAGTTATAATTCTTCCATTTCCGTTAAAGCATCCAGCTGTACCAAGCCCTTTTGTCTTCTTGAGATTTGTGATACCAGCCTCCAGCCAGCCATTATCACAATACATGATATCATCCCCTGCAGCATAGTAATAGTCGTTAAACTCTTCAATAGCTTTTTTGTATAAGATATTCCACATAAGTGTGACATGACCCTTGGGAATGTTTTCTTCAAAAGGATAAAATTGGATATTAACATTGTCCCAAGTTGAAAATAAATCATATATTTTAGATCTTTGTGTTTTGTCTGAATAGATTGTATCATCTTTATCTACTCCAATATAAAATTTATACTGATAATCCGAATTGGATGTCTTTACAAATGATATTACACTATTCCATAAATAAGTATCAGTGATACAATTCCATTCACGATTTTTTGTAGTTGATGGGATTAAAATTGCAACTTTCATTTATATTATAAAATATATATTTTTTAAGGTTTGTCCGTATAATATATTTTCCTATCAATATCAATACAATTTTTTGAACCTTTTTCAAATGTAACTATAAAAGATAATCCAAACCAATCCCATACTTTTAACATAATACATTTACTTAATCCATATCCATGATTATTCATATACTCAATTCTTTTAGCTGTTAAATTATTTACACCAACTAAATATGATATTACTCTTGGATTCAATGAAATACTTTTTTCTAATATTTTATCAATACAACTATAAGGAGGATTGGAACATATAACATCTACCTCCATATTAAAATCAAAAAAATCTTTTCCTTCTAATATCTCACTCCATACTTTATGATCGGTGGGAAAGTTATTATAATAATTTCCACTATTTTTGAAAGGATCGTACCATATATCATCATCTCTATAATCTATTAATGAAATATGTTTTTTTGCAAGTTCTAATGGAGTAATAAATACATCATTAGCTTTTGTTCTTTTTTTTATACCTCTTGCTTTTTTACTTTCCATTTATATATCTTCAACAAAATAATCTTTAATATTTTCCTTATGAAAGTATTTACTTAATCCTTCTACTTCATCATTCGTCCAACAAGTAATATTCATATATAAATTATTGAGTCTAGTATATCCAGTTACAATAAATACTATATGTTCCCATGATGGAATATGAACTTCTTTACAATTAGGCTTATTGTATAGATCTCCTTCACGTTGATAATCATCTATAAAATAATTTGGATTACTTTCAGGAGTCTTTGTAATCTTTAATGTACCATCCTCAAGTTTTTCAGTTTCAGGTAAAAACTCTTTATAGTTACAATCTATTCCCATAATATGAATATCATTGAATCCAAGGATCACAGCAAATAATACAGCAACAGAACCACTACACCAATCAACAAGGTATCTGAAAGGATTTCCACGTTGTCTCTGAAAATCTTCTAAAAAGATAACTTTTTGATTTTCAGCTAATTCAGGACAATCCCTTAAAATACTTCTACTTAATAAATATCCTCCTTTACATTTATCATCTTCAATCATTTTTTTGATATCTTTATGATTAGAATGTAATACAACATGATCTACACAAACATAGTAATCTGGATACCAATCAATCTTCTCCCAGTGTCTATAGGCAAGGCACATCCCAATTGTTTCATCCTTAATTTTTGTAAAATCAAAATCTTTGAGTGTTGCTCCATTTCCAATTACAGTGACTTTTCGGATTTGACCTTCTTCAGACATTTTATAATATTATCAAGATTATTTTTTTATATATTGAACTTATAAATGGATTTAAAAACTCCGAGGAATATACCAGAAAATATTGAAGATTGGTCTCCAGAAATAGAAGACCTACTTAGTGAATGGGGTGAGGTTGCTTTATGTTTCCAGTATTTACATAGTTTCTCTCAAAGAAAATATAAAAAAAAATATCATCATTTCCAAATACCTATCATTGTATTATCTACATTAACAGGAACAGCAAACTTTGCTACTGATAGTTATGTACCACAAGACTTCAAACAAGGATTCTCTGCTGCTGTAGGATCTTTAAATTTATTGTGTGGTATACTTGGGACTCTATTAAGTTTTTTGAGATACTCTGAAGTCTATGAAGGTCATAGAATATCTGCTTTAGCTTGGGCTAAGTTAAGTAGAAATATTGAAATAGAATTATCTTTACATGATAAAAAAAGAAAACCTTGTAGAGACTTTTTAAAAGTAATGAGAGCAGAATATGATAATTTAATGGAATCATCACCATCTATTGATTTAGATGTAATACAAATGTTTAATAAAAAGTTTGATGGAAAATATGATGAGGTTAGAAAACCTATCATTGTCAATGGGTTACGAGAAATTAAACCATTTAAAGAATCTAAAGAAGAAGATGAAGCACTTAAAGAAGTTATAACAGAGTCAGAGCCTGAACCAGAGGTAGAACCATAATTACTTAAGATTAAATCTTTTCTTATAATTAGATATATTTTTTTGTAAAGATGTCGTGTCCCCCCATAATAAGTAATAACTTAGAAACCCTGCCCTCTTATAATCACCAGTCTTCAGATCTTTTTTATGTCTTGCTCTGTACCTCTCTCGTCTATCTTTGTCCTTATGTTGTAAATAGTCTGACGCCCCAGCACTACCGAAGTGAGTAGTCTTAATTTTTTTAATTTTACCATCTACCTTATGGCTGAATACTGCTGTATACTTTTTTCCTTTTGCTGTTGATGGAGTTATTTTCATATAAACAGGCATTTATTATCTATTACATTTTTTTTATGAATACATTTTGATGACCAATCAATTTACATTCAAATCCTTTACTGTATAAGGTTACACGTATCATATCATAATCACATTTTTCAGGATAGTCTGCTTCAAAAATTATCATTCTTAATTGATCATAAAAGTTTGGATTCTGATAAAAAAACTCTCCAAGAAATCCTTCACAGTCTGCAACTAATACATTGAACTTTAATTTATATTTTTCTTCTATTTCATGTAATGTATATGATAATATATTTGATTTATTATTTTCTACAAATGTAGCAGCATACCCATCTATATAATCATTTATATTTGTTAAAGATAATTTTGTATTACTACAGAATCCTTTCAGAATATGAAAATCACAATTATTATTTTTTTTATTGATTTCTAAAGCACTCCATACACGTTCATCGGGTTCGACTGATACTTGATTTTTTTTATTTTTAAGATTTCTATTGATAAGGCATGATACAGTTCCGTATCTAGCACCCAGTTCTAATACTACATCATCTGGCTCAATATATTGTTTTACCAATCTCTGTTCTGTTACTTCAATTAAGTTTGTATTTATTTTTTTTTCTTTCATATCTATAAACTCCATGTTTAATATTCCTAGTCTATACATTAACTTACAAAAAAGAAATGATAGAAAAATACACATTGAAAATCAATTGAAAGATTTTAAAAATGTAACTAGAATAGAAGCTGTAGAAACTGATGATGGATACAAGGGTTGTGTTCAGTCTCATATTAAAGCATTACAACATGCTAAAGAACAGGGATGGGATCAAGTATTAATATTTGAAGATGATTTTGAATGGGTTAATAAAGATAAATTTGTTTATCCTGAAATTGATTTTGATGTATGTTTACTAGAAGGACTTGTAAGACATAACAGAAAAGAAAGTGTTTCGTGGAACTACAATCGTGTAACAGAGGCACAACACACAGGAGGTTATTTAATTCAAAAAAAGTTTTATGATACTCTTATCAATTGCTTTCAAGAATCTTATGATGAATTATGTAAGGATCATTGCAGAGATAATTATTTAGATATCTACTGGTGGAAGATACAAAAAGATAATATTTTTATTTATCCTACTTTAAAAATTGGTAAACAGATGGAAAATTATTCTGATATTAAAAAAAAAATAATGAAAAGATAATCTAATACAATAATAAATGCCGACATACAAACAAAAATATAACAAGAAGTATGGATACAAACTAAACGAAGATCATAGTCTCTCAGAGATTTCTAAAAAAACAGGTTATAAATTGTCTGGATTAAAAACTATACAAGAAAAAGGTGAAGGAGCTTTTTATTCGAACCCTAAGTCAGTAAGACCTCAAGTTAAATCTGCTACACAATGGGGAGTAGCCAGGGTCTATGCTGCTATTGATCCTTCAAGTAAAGCACACAAAATTGAC
>Ga0208645_1001510_pt1 | contig 20134 bp, 27 predicted proteins | sample VirMetDEL_Sep_01_FD_184519 | JGI IMG/M metagenome (GOLD analysis project Ga0208645, IMG submission 184519) | Aqueous microbial communities from the Delaware River and Bay under freshwater to marine salinity gradient to study organic matter... | ecosystem: Environmental > Aquatic > Marine >... | reverse complement strand
AAAAAAAAGCAGAGATAATACAATTGATATTCTTCTTTTTCTACAAAAGAATGCAATCATCAGATTTCGAAAAATTGATATTAAAATCTTCACAAATGGTAAACGCATATTTTAACGACTCTCCAGATTTGGGGACTTATATAAAATACGACCACAGTGATCTTTCAAAAGATGAAGGAATACTAACTCGTCCTGAGCTCCAGAAACGGATATCAGAACTTCTGGAAAACAGAAGGAAGATATCCACTCGAATGGACATGCCTTGGTTCCAAAAACTTTACCTCCAAAAGTCTTTTGTAGAAGTCTTGATGGGGGTTCTGAAGTGGGATGACGAGAGGGCTGTCTCTAAAGACCCAGAACTGTTTTCCAGAACAGTCTGGTTGGTCCAAGGGGTCCAAGAATTGGAAGCAGAAATATCTGATACCAATTCTGTGAAATATTGCCCATGGAACCCCGAGGGGGTTATTGAATACCACTCCTCATGTGCGATATCTATCCAAAGAGGATTGGAAAAGGCACGTTCCTATAGGAAGTAAAAATTAACAATATGAATATTAAATTTATGATTAAATTTAATATTCATATTAAATTTACTTTTTTTGATGATACATATAAAGTAGTAGTATCAAAAGAACAAAACCAGAAAACATGAGTAACCCTTTCTTAGAAAATTCTGTATTGTTGTGATAAATGTACTTATCAATATTCTCAATATCTAAAGTTTTGTAAACACTTTCATTAACTGCTTTATGTTTGATTTTGATTTTTTGAAACCCTAAATTTTCCAATGTTTTCAAAGCACCAACCTTAATTTGATTTGGGTCTCCATTAATATATAACACAGCAAAAGATTCTGTAGATAATGGATTGGAATATTTACTAAGAGGTACAATGGTATGGTTTTTAGAATCATAAATAAAAGAAACATCTTCTGCTGTTTCTTTGTGAAGAGGACATTCGTCTTTGATACATCCGACTAAGAGTTGTGCCACGCTACCAGGTTTAATAGATTCTTTGGTTTGGATGTGTTTTCTGATTTCATCTTTTAATGTGTCATAGTTAATTTCGTTACTTTCCACTAACTCTTTAATCTCAATCAGATAAGTATTTAATTCTTCTGAAACTTCTCCAAGAGATTTATCTTTGTTATCTTCGTCTAATAATTTTGAGACGGCATCCGATAATTTAACTATCTTATTATTTTCCATCTTTTATCTTATATATCTTTTTAGGTTTATGATTATTATCTCTTCTACTTTCTTTATTTTTTTAGGAGAGAAAAAAAGAAAAAGAGATAAAATTTATCATCTAATATAAAATGGAAATAGATGATTTGAAACAAGAAAAATCAGTTAGAGGATATCCAGGAGCTTGGACTATGGTTTTTGGATTTCTTTATTTCGCTTTAGCCGCTTTTACCAGTTACAGTACTTATGTTGTTTATCATGATTTTGTTGACAAATCAAACCCAAAACATTTTCAAAGAACATTAGAAGATACAACAGTTATTTACTTTTCTTTGATGATTTCTATAATTATTAATTCCTTTATCTGTTCTTATCTTTTCTTTATCAAAGATGTTAATAGTTACAAGATTTTACTTTTCAACTGTATTCTTGGTTTAGTAAGTTTTATCGTTTTTTCGCCATACATTATTGCTCTTGAGCAAAAATCAGATAACTCAATTATTTATCCGTTAGTTTCTTCTTCATTAGGTCTCGTTCTTTCTTTGACTATTGTTGTCAAGATGTTATGGCCAAAGAATATGGAATATTAATAATTCTATAATATAATATAGAATTATAAATTTAATATTAATAATAATAAAGAGAATATAAATTTAATATTAATAATAATAAAGAGAATATAAATTTAATAATAAAGAGAATATAAATTTAATAAAGGGAACACATAGAATACATTATGATATCACTATCTGAAAAATTTAGTTCTCGTTCTTCAATATGATGATTGAAGAATTCGAATCTGATAATTTCATTAATAATATCTTTTTTTGTTTCACATTCAGTCAAATCATCGCTATTCATAAAATCAATAGTAGATTTAAATCTTACAGTTTTTAAGAGATACCCGACTTCATTTTTTTCGAATAAATCTAAAATTTCTTCTGCGTGATTATAAAAAGATTTTCTTTTTTCTTCGATAATGTTATTGGCAGCTTCTTCACTTTTACATATATACTGATAGGTAACTGGAATATCTTCTTTACGATGATGATGAAGATACAAAATCCAAACTTTCATGGTTATGGTTATGGTTATTATTACTATATTTATAATTTATTTTTCATTTTCCTCTTCATTTTTTCTCTTCATTTTTCCTTTTTATCTATACCAACTTTATTTTCGATAACCTTTAATCTTTTTTCTATAATAGGCAAATCAACAAGATAAGCTGGTTTAGAAACATAAACAATAATCAATATGAAAGAAATTAGAGCTATAAATAATGATGTGTAGAAAGGTAGTGTTATTTCCACACTAGGTTCTGTTTCTGCACCATAAACTAATCCAAAAGCTAGTAAACTAATGAAAGATAGGAAAAGTAACAAACAATTGAAAACAAATAATGATATATGGTCCCCTCCATCTTTCTTTAAATTAAAACAAATTCTAATAGAAGAAATTGTACCTAAAAAACAAAAAACAGCCATCAAAATTAAAAAAGAACATAATATAGTAGAAAGAGTTTCTATTGATTCTCTTAGATTATCAGACCTTGTATTTGGTAACGGAACTTGTGAACTAATTCCTACTAGTTCCTTAAAAATTAAATAAGAAGAACCTATAGATAAACCCCCGCTGACTACATAAAAAATTATACCAATTCCTGTGAATATTTCCTCACCCATAAATTTATTTGATTTACTATCTGACATTTTTATATTATAACAAATAATATAAAATTAACAATACGGTGGGTCGCATTTTTTCTTACCACTTAAATCTGGTTTAGTTCCCTTACAAACTTGGACTGCATATCCGTTTGCATATGCGCTAGGATAAACTTTAAATTTTGCTTTTGCAGTTCTTTTACCTCTAGGGCATAATTTTTGTCCTTTGGATTTCTTACTTTTTCTAACAGGAGAACTCATTTTCTTCACTGATTTCTTACTTTTTCTGATAGGAGAAGCTTTGGCACCCATTCCGACTTCTTTTTTCTCGGAAACCGCTTTTCTTTTCTGTGAGGGAGACATTTCATTCCAAGTAACCGGAGTCCCTTTTGTAATTCTATTTTTTGGACGACATTTTTTAGTATCTTTATTTTTAGATGAACCACAAACATTTCCTTTTTCATCTCTCCAATCTTCTCGAAACCATCTTTGAAGTCCGGTGTCTGAACTAGGTTTACCAGGACCTTTCATACTTTTTCTAGTAGGAGACTTAGAACTCTTAGGGAAAAATCTTTTTCGATAAGCAGCTAAGTTAGTTTTGAGAGAAGTACTTTCTCCCCACAACAAATAGTAAGAAAGATAACCCGCTCTGGTTGGATCATTAGTCCTCAAATCTTTTTTGTGACGAGAACGATATCTTTCTCTTCTTTCTTTATCACGATGAACATTGTAATGATCCATACTAGCATCTCCAAAGTGAGTTTTCTTTTCCTTTCCAGTTTTAGAATCTCTAAAAGTAGCTGTATAATCCTTTCCAGATTTTTCCGATTTTTTCACACTTACCAATGTATCATACCCCATTTTATATTAAGATAATATATTTTCTTTCTCTTTTGTCATCATCAACATTAAATAAGATAGAAAAGATAAAAAAGAAAACTATAGAAAATGGAGGAAGTAAATTGTATGGAAGGTAAAAATCTTGTTAAGGATGGTCTCCTTGACGGAAGGGGTTTTGTCAGGGTTATCAAAGTTTCTCCTGAAACCCATCCTCAAGGTTATACTCCAGAATATTTGATTGCAAAAGCAGCTCGTCTATCTTACGGAAGTGATAATAAATCCGCCAAAGCAGATAAATCATTAATTGAATATCTTGTCAGACACAAACATACTTCACCGTTAGAAATGTGTTCTATCACTTTTTGTATCAAACTTCCGATTGCTATGTGTCGACAACTTCTTCGACACCGAACGGGAAAATTCAATGAATTTTCTCAAAGATATACGGAAGTTCCAGAAGAAGATAATAGATTTAAACCAGATGAAACCATTTTCTCTTTTCGTGGACCTTGTAAGTTAAGCAAACAAGCATCTGAAATGAATCTGGAACCAGACCAAATTGAAACTATTAGACAAAAAATGAGGAAAATTGAAGAAAAACATGATGAGATATTTACTCTTTACAAAGAATTGTTAGACGATGGATTAGCAAAAGAAATCGCTCGTTTTTATCTTCCGGTTTCTACCTACACTGAAATTTATGTTCAATTTGATCTCAATAATCTGCTAAAATTCTTCCAACTTCGATGTGCCGAAGATGCTCAATATGAAATCAGAGCATATGCCTATGCGATGAAAGATTTAGCATCTCAGTTCTTTCCTATTTGTCTAGGAATGTATGAACAGTACAAAGATGGTCATTGGATTGGAGAATTGGAAAAACAAATGATTAGAGATTGGAAGATTCCTGACGAAGTCACTTCTAGAACTATGAGAGATTCTTTGACAAAACTAGCAAACGAACTTGGGATTCACCTCAAAGAAGAAGAGTGATATAATAGTATAAGATATAATGAAAAAATATAATAAAATGAAATTACTAGATGGAAATAAGGTGGCTAGTAAAATAGTAGAAGATTTGAAACAAGATGTGGAAAACTTAAAAAAGAAAGGAGTGGAAGTCTGTTTAGGAATTATTCTAGTTGGAGACAGAAAAGATTCAGAAACTTATGTTAGAATGAAAAAAAGAAGATGTAAAGAGATTGGAATCAAAAATTATGATATTCTTCTTTCAGAAGATGTTACCGAAGAACAAGTTTTAGAAAAAGTTAATAGAATGAATAAAGATCCAAATATTCACGGGATTTTAGTACAGCTTCCTCTTCCAAAACACATTAATCCAGAAAAAGTTATTTCTAGTATTTCGGTTGAAAAAGATGTCGATGGGTTTCATCCAGAAAATATTGGAAATTTAGCACTCAAAAGATTGTACAGAAGTTCTGGAGATAAAATATATCCAGTTATGGTTCCTTGTACACCAGAAGGTTGTATAGAATTATTGGATAGATATAAAATACCGATAGAAGGAAAAGAAGTTGTTATTCTTGGAAGAAGCAATATTGTCGGGATGCCGCTTTCGCTTCTTTTTCTCCATCGGAATGCAACAGTTACCATTTGCCATTCACATACTCAAAATTTGAAAAAAGTAACTTCTAGAGCAGATATATTAGTGGTTGCATGTGGAAGAAAAGAAATGATTACATCAGAATATGTAAAGGAAAATGCTGCGGTGATTGATGTTGGAATACATTCGGTAGAAGATGAAACCAGAAAAAGAGGGTATCGAATTACTGGAGATGTTCATTTTAATTTCGTTAAGTCAAAATGTTCTTATTTGACTCCTGTTCCGGGAGGTGTCGGACCGATGACGATTGCGATGTTATTGACTCATGTTGTTCAACTTGCTAGTATTCATTCTTAATATATTATAATATTAATTTTTCATATTATAATATAATATGAAGAAAAGGATAATATCAACATAATAGAGCTTTTTTCTCATATTTCATACAATCATGGAAGGTATCCATCATCTCTCCGTATGTTCTATATTTGAATTTATACTCAGTTTTATCATCTGGATGAAATTCTCTTTGAGTAGCAGTAACAATTTTGTATATTTGATATTCACAAAAAGCTGATTCTTGGTCAGGGTGTAAGTAAACACAACTATAGGTTCGGTTATTATTTTGAAAATAACTTTTTCTTGCTAGATATGACATGTTTGGTCCTGGTTCTGGGAGAGCTAAAATTTCATCCTTGATGGAATTTGTAAAAATACTCCAACGATAGTATTTGGTTCCATCTTCCGTAATTTTTTCGGCCCATGACATTTCATCTACATTGTCCTCAATAGATTTATCTATCATTTTGCTTTGTGTTATTCCTATTCTTCTTGTTACTGTTTCCTCAGATACATATATTTTATCTTCCTCTTTTATTTCCTCAGATACATATATTTTATCTTCCTCTCTTTCTGAATCATCATTCGTTTGTAATCCTAATTCATAGAGAATTCTCTCTCGTTCTTCTTGGGTTGGTTCTCTACTGTGTTCCATATTAATGTTATTTATTTTCAATATCATAAATAAAAATAATCATTTTTAATTATATTAATACAATAGCACACATTCCTGCTAATAAAAGATAATAGAATTTCTTTCCTATTTTTTTATTTTTTTTCTGTGAACATTTTGAGCATATACAATCTTCGGCATGAATTCTTTTTCCCTTTCTCATTTTAAATTAATTATAATTCTTTTTCAATATGTTTAAAGAAAAGTTATTTTTTCTATATTTTTTAATTTTATTGATATATTTTATACATATAGATGACAAATATATCAATATAAGAGATAGATAAAATTAAAAATATAAGAGAAATAAAATGTTTGTAAATAGTATTTGGATTCCAGAAGAAATGATATTAAAGATTTTAATTTTTTTAGAATTTCAAGATATTAAGTATTTATTTCAAACAAACAGACAATTAAAAGATATTATTACCAGAAATTACAATTATGTTTTCAGTAATTCTAAAAACAACATTCTTAGAAATTTTTATATTCTCTTTGAAAAAGATATAAATTCTAATTTTGAAACTTCCAAAAAATTAGATATTCTAGTAAAAAATTACAAATACGAAAAAAGAAGACAACATGTTGTCTGTCAACAAGAAGATTATAATTTATATCCATATGAAAAAAATATAGCACCTTTAGGATTTCATAAATATAAAAATTTTATTAAACTTAGATTATATGGTTTTAATGATAACACTTCTTATTTTGCTAGTAAATATATTCCAATCGAAAAATTACATTTAGTTTATTTCTTGTATAACGAAAAATTTAGACAAACAGATATAGTTGAAGTTGTTTCTACTAAAAGTGTTGAAAGTATTTATCAGTTAGTTAGTCTTTCCAGAAAAGGTTTTTGTCGTATCTTTTCAATTAAATGTATTATGACACTGGATTTTGACCAAATCGATAGTTTGTGTCATCTTAAAAAAGTTAACTTTCCACGAGATATGTCTTATGATATTGTTACTAATTTTGACAAAAATCAAATAAACAAAATAATAATGTTAAAAAATCTTAACTTTAATTATTGGAACTGTATTAGATGTGTTAATAGTCTTAGTGATAAAAAAATTGAATTAATGATAAAATTAAAATCTATATTTCCGGATACTGCTGATTTAACAAACCTTGTTTTTAAAACATCTACTAGAAATTTGAGAGAGATGATTCATAAAAATGAAAATTAATATAATTAAAATAAGTAAAAAATGGAGACAGGTAAATATTTCATTTTTGGAAAAAAAGAAAAAATCGAAAATGAAGAGGAAATTATTTTCATCGGAAAAGACGGAGATTTTCCTTCTTTGGAAAAATATTTAGAGAAAGAAAAGGGATATAATATTTATGATTTTACTAAAAATCATCTTAATATACAATACTTTTCAGATGGTGATGTTTTTATATCTAGAGAAGGGATAACACCTCTCGATATCAGGTTAAAAGAACCGGTCATACCAAGAAAATCTTTGGTAATAGTTGAACCAAAAAAGAAATTTGAAACTATTATTGAAAACAAATATGAATATACAAAGACAGATTATGATATATTTTCAGGAGATTCTATTAAAGATTTCTCTAAAAATATGAAATTAAAAATATTAACAGAAATAGTTTTACTTTCTAAGGTAATGTATCAAATGATGAGAGCCGGATATTTAGAAATGGAAAACAAAGATAGAATAGATGATTGGATTGTTTTGTTTCAAGAACCCATTCTAGATATTTTTATCAGATATCATAAAATAGAAAGTTCGGCCAAAGATATTCCAACTTCAGATGAATTTGTTATTAACCCTCAGTACCGTAAAATGATTTGTTTGACATTAATGAAAATTCTAGCTAATTTTATTGTTAACAATAATTATGTTAAAGTAGAAGATGTTTCTCAATATGAAAGTTGGGAAAATCCTGATATATGGTCATATTTAAAAGAAAATGTTAAAATTTTCAAAGTATAAATTATTTATAATTTATTATAAATAATTTCTCTTTTTCTTTATAATAATAATAATAATAATAATAATAATAATAATTATTTATCTTTCATATCTTCGAACCATATGAATAGATAAATAATCAGAGATAAAATAATAGCTATATTTATTTTATCTCTGACAGATTGCCGGTTGACTAATAATAAATTAAAAATAGTTATAATCAATAGGAAAATAGAAAAGATGAATGTTTCTTCATTCCTATTTGGATTTTGACTCATTAAAAAGGGAATAGCTAAAATCAAAATTATGAAAATATAATACAAAAGTAACAAACTTCTACTTTTTGTTTTAGAGTATGAAATGTAAATAGAAACAAAGAATAGGAAAGTAAATGTAATATAAATAACTAAAAACAAAGCTTCATTATTTCCCCAATTAGGTTTATTTCCCAATTGTTTCCAAAAATCATCTTTTGAGAAGTATAGTCCGTCCCATAATAAAACTATAAAATAAGGTATTAATAATAATTCAGGTCTCATTTTATTCTAGTATATTTTCTCTTTTTTGAAGTCAGATATTAGTAGAGAAAAATAGAAAGAGTATAATAAAATGGATCAACATGTAACAAATTTTATGAAACCATTATCAGATAAAGAATTAGACGAAGATTATTACCAATATTTAATTAAAAGAATTAAACAAATTAGTAATAATAATGTAAAAGGATTTATGAATAAAATTAGTAAGAATAAAAACAGAATAAATGATGTTGATAAAACTTTATTTTTAAATCCAATCATTACACATAGTAAAACAATATCTCAAAAAGATAAACTAGTTGTATTTTACTATATTTATTATTACCATAGAATTGTTCTTAATAATGATTTAGTTAATCTAAAAAAAAAGAAAAAGATGATAGACATTGAATATAAAAAACCTAATTCTTATATTGGTTATTATCAAAATGAACCATATCAAATTAAAATAATAGTAGATGAAGATTCAGAAATGTTAAAAATTTACAAAAACTACAAAATTATGGAAATGTATCAGATTCCTCTGCCAGAATTAGATTTGGATTATCGTTTTGGAGAAAATAAAACTTTGGTCATTCCAAAGAACAATAAAATTATGAAAAAAGATAATAAAAAAAATATTTTTTTAGATATTATGAATATTTTAAGAATTTTTAATAAAAACGGGTTTTTTGTCTCTTTTGATTTTTGGAATATTAGAAAAATAAAAGATAGATTTTATTTATTAAATTTGACAGATATCAAGAAAACAAAAAAAGTAAATATTTCTAAACAGATAAAATTACTACAAACAGAGCTGGAATATCCTGATAATGTTGAAAAATATGACTATGATTCTCTATTCAAAATAATGATATTATAACTAAAATTGATTTTTTAATTAATATTGTAGGTAATAAACAAGCTATAATATGAAGGACACGATTGTAAATAAATCGACAGTAATAATGAACGAAGAAAAGTTTGAAAAAGATTCAAACATTAAATTTTTTATCCCTAACAGAGGCGGTAATGGTGACGGACAGTCTCATGACGACTTTTTTGATAATGGAATCTCATCTGTGGTTTCGTTTCATGACAAGAAATAAAAATTTAATATAAGTTAAATGTATATATTATATATTTATATAATATATAATATCTTTTAGTAAAATAATTATTAGATAACAATAGACAACCAAATTAACATACCAAATCCTGCTTTTGATATAACATCCAAAGTATTATATGAGATATTCTTCCATTTGGTATCTAATAAATAAGCAAAACCATATAGACCCCAAACAATTACAAAAATTATATAAACTATCAAATTTCCATCACTTTCACTATCTTTTACATATTTGTCATAGACAAAATACATTAACGGGGCAAAAAAGGCAAAACCTAAGAAAAAGCCTTGGTACAAACCTATTTTACCGGTTTCGCCAAGAAATCCAGCTACTAACATTAGTGTGTTCAAGACAATGATATAAATAAGAGGAAGTGCATCTAAACCATCTGTTTTGTCATTAGAATAAGCGGTATAAAAAGCAAAAGAGACAAGAAGTAACGGGGTTGTTAAAAACCAATCAATATATCTGATGGTAGTAACATTTTCTAATTGTAATTTTTTATCTGCTAAAAATTTCAAAAAGTATGTATATGTGAAACCAGCTATAATATTGACACATGTTTCTGAGATTAAAGAACCTCTTAAATATTTGTTATTCTCAGCTTCTGTTGTAAAAGATGCTAAAAAAGTAATAACTGTTGTCCCTGATAAAGCTAAAAAAGAAGCGAAGAATGAAATATACATCGGATTAGTTAAATCATAATTTATTAATTTCTTACCCATTTTTATAAATACTAAATATTCTATTTACTTTTTATTTATCCATTAAGTTGTTGGAGTGCAAATCTAATAGGCTCTCTAATTAAATTCTTGATAATATTTATACTATTAGTATCTATATAAGGAGATGTAGAAGAATAATAAACCATGTTGTAAAAAGTTCCATTTACAATACTCCTATTAATAGTACGGTTAATAATTCTTTCTATATCTGTAGGTGTTAATCCTATAACTTGCTCTATTACAGGTGTTCTACAAAGAGGACATTTTCCATTTATCTTGACACTTTTAGCTAAACAAGAAGTATGGAATTGATGTCCACATTCTGTAACACAAAAATTACAATTCTTGTCAAGAGGTTCTAAACAAATAGGACATTGATGTTCTTGTTTTATTTTTTTCATGAACATAGATTTAATATGATTAACAGCAAGATTTACATTATTTTCTATTTCACCCCTGACTCTAAAACCTTCTCCTTTTATTTTAATATATACGGTATAGATATCACTAATATATTTTAAAGTTTTTCCTTGTCTTCCAATAATTAATCCCATATATTTTTCAGGAACCTCTATATCATGGTGATACATTTTTACTTCTTTTTCTATTTTTACCTAATTCGAAACAAAATTGATTTATTTAATCTAAATATAAAGAAAAAAATGTCAATATTTGAATTTAATGTTTCACCAATAATATTATAAATTACATAAATATGTTGAAGTTAATTTGGAATTTTCATTCCAATTAATCTGAACTTGGGATTCTTGTAAATTTTTAATTTCTTTATTAATCTCATCTACTTTATCCGAACTTAATTTCTTATCTTTTAATAATTTTTCTAATTCTTCTATTTTTGTATTCTTTCTATTTTCTAATATGATATTAACTTTCAAAAAATGTTTACAGCCAAAAAAACCTCTTCTGGCGCTCAAAGGAGAAGGATGAGAGGACTGATGAATTTCTCTACTTCTTATATGTTCTATCAACGGTTCGCATTGTTTACCCCAAAGAAGATGAATACAGTTTTCAACATTTTCATTAATAATATTAATCATGATATACGTAAAACGATTCCAAAGATTTAAATATAGTTTTGGGTTATTTGGACAATAAGTTAAAGATTGATTCATAAATAGAACACCTTGTTCTGCCAACCAACTAAGGTCTCCGTGAGGAGGAGGTTCAAACATTGGAAAATTAGATTTTATTTCTTTGTATATATTTTTTAGAGATTGAGGTACTGTATCTGTTTTTTTAACTCCGAAAGAGTAACCTTGAGCTCTTGGCGTTCCATCATCCAATAATGTTGGATACGGGTCTTGTCCCCAAATTACTACTTTTACTTTTTCAAGTGGTGTCATTTTCAAAAAATTAAAAACATCTTTTTTTAGAGGGTAGAATTCACCGTATTGGTTTTCTTTTTCTTGTATCATATCTGAAAGTAGTTTTACAGATTTACGATGAGGGTGAAGTTTTGAACTCCAACTTCCAAAATCTTGGTCATAAAGAGCCTCATAAATACTAGAATCTTGGTCAATTTCTGCTTCTATTTCGATGCTCATTTTCTTTTATTTTTTCTTATATTTTTTATCATTTACTAATTACAATTTATTATTTATGATGAATAATAAATTAATCATAATGAACACAGAAATCTATAAAAATGAAAGTTATTACTGGTATCCAAATAATAGAATTTTGTATAATTTCCTCAGTATTTAGATTAGAAATATAGTAAGAATAGTATGTATATTTAACACAAGAAAACATTAAAATTCCAAAAAATTTAAGAGGATTATTTTTTAAAAGATGAATACTTTTTAGTATCCAATTATAGAAAATCATAAAACCTGATTGTCCCAAAAGTAACAATAATAGTAATTTAGAAACCGGTACCAACTCTAAAACAGAAGTATTCTCCATTGTATATTTCGATAATATTATCGAATTAATATATCAATTTTATTTTAAATTAACATATATAACTACATTCCGAATTGAGATTAAATTAACATATATAACTACATTCCGAATTGAGATTAAATTAACATATATAACTACATTCCGAATTGAGATTAAGTTTAGAAATTCCTGTCTCAATTTCTGGTTCTTCTTTATCAACAGAATACAAAATTTTCTTACAAAATTCTAAAATTTCTTCTTGTACTTCAGAAATCTTATAAAGTTTATCAAATATCTTTTTTTGATTTTTTAATAATCTTTTATTATCTTCTTTCAAATTTTCTATTTCTTTTTCTAATTTATTGATTTCCTTTTCATTAGATTTGAACTCTTCCTTTTCAGATACATCAGGAAGATTTTTTCTAATAAATTTATCATTTAATTTGTTTCTAAATGAGTAATAATCTTCATCATAATTTTTTTTACTTATTGATGAAATAATCCCTATTTTTCTTTTGTTACTCATTTTACTTAATTTGGTCTTATAAGTTATTCGTAATAAAAAATAAAACTAGATAAAATGAGAAAATCTATACCAAAAACATTGAAAAATAAAGTTTGGGACCATTATATTGGGAAAGAAAAAGGATTAGGAGATTGTTTTTGTTGTAAAAAGCAAATAGATAGTAAGAATTTTGAGTGCGGTCATGTAGTTGCTGCTGCTAATGGAGGAAAAAACACTCTTGAAAATTTAAGGCCTATCTGTGGTGTTTGTAATAAATCTATGGGAACACAAAATTTATTAGAATTTAAAAATATATATTTTTCTCAAAATTCTGGCTTGATAGAAACTTTGATTGATGTAAATACAAATACTATCAAAAATTATATATTAGGAACTATTATGAATTTTTGATATTATATATTAGGAACTATTATGAATTTTTGATATTATATATTATTAATTTTTGATATTATATATTAGGAACTATTATGAATTTTTGATATTATAATATCAAAAATGATAATTTTACCTTTTAGTATTTGAGTTAAATGGAATATCAAAAATTACCTTTGGTCATTAAAGATTATATTTTTAAAAATCTTTTTATTTCTTTGGACAGGCATAATTTCTTCATAGAAATATTAAAATTAAGAACTGTTAGTAGAGAATTTAAATTTTTTTTTGACAGATTTTTGAGAAAATTTTTTAATTTACAAATACCTTCACCTTACAAAAATATTGAAACAAAACTAGATGCTAAATCTGTTTTTTTAAGAGACAGATTAACTAATTGTTTAGAACTGGATATTTACAAAACAACAGAAATAGAAAGAGATTATAAAGATGGAATTTTATGTTCTATTTGTAATCAAAAATTACATTCCGAAAGCTATTTGGTTAGAAAAGTAGATAGAATAAATAATTATGGTTATAGTATATACGATTACTATATTTCAGAAATTTCTTGTTGGGAATGCTATAAAAACATATATGGAAGTTCTGAAGGAGAACATATAAAATTTGAGGATAATATAAAAATATCATCTAAGGTAAATGATTTTTATGATATTTTTGTAAATTAGAATATATTTTTGAATTTTATGATATTTTTGTAAATTAGAATATATTTTTGAATTTTATGATATTTTTGTAAATTAGAATATATTTTTGAATTTTATGATATTTTTGTAAATTAGAATATATTTTCCAATTTATACTTCAGATTTTAAATTATTTACTAATATTTGGTCTTTGTATTCTATAGGTTCTCCTCTTAATGATTCTTTCTCCATATTTACAGAAACAGGAATTACTTTTTTCTTAACTTTATCTTTTCCATGAAAATACCAAATAAGTAAACCTGTGATTATTGAAAATATTATAACCCCTCCGACAGAAAACCAAAGAACCCATTTATGAACATCTCTGAAAGTAGTTTCTAGAAGAGCTAGACCAAGTAAAGTTAAAAATCCAATCAATATCAATGCAGAAGAAATTATTAACCAATCATAATACTCCATTTTTATATTACTATTATTCTCTTTCTCTTTTCTTTTCTTCTTTCTCTTTTCTTTTCTTCTTTCTCTTTTCTTTTCTTCTTTCTCTTTTCTTTTCTTCTTTCTCTTTTCTTTTCTTTTCTTTTCTTCTTTCCTCTTTCCCATAATAGAAGAAAAAATTTACCTTTTATTACTTCTATTATGGGAAAAGATTAGGTAAATTTTTTATTCCTCTTTTTGATAGAGATAAAAATTTTACCTAATTTATAGATAATATAATTACCAAATATCAATATTCCGAGTACTAGTAAAACATAATTGTCATCTTTATCTCTCATCAATCTATCATATTCCGATGCATTTAAAATATACATTCTTTTATTTTTATTTTCCAGTATAGATTCAAAACCATAAATAATAAAAAATGATATATTATAGATAAAAAAGATAAAAAAGATATATTATAGATAAAAAATGATACAAATTTATACAGATGGAGCTTGTTCTGTTTCTACCAGAAAAGGTGGTTGGGGTGCTTATATTATCTTTAAAGACAAAGACTTAACTAAAAAAATTAAAATTTCCGGTAACAGCGAAGATACAACTAATAATAGAATGGAAATGACTGCTGTTATCAAATCTCTTAAATATTTTAAAACTAAGGAAAAAATTACTATTTACAGTGATTCAATTTATGTCATAAAAGGTATTACTGAATGGATAGATGGATGGAAAAAGAAAGATTGGAAAAAAGTAAAAAATATAGATTTATGGAAACAGATAGATGACTTAAATCAATTTCATACTGTTAGTTGGAATCACGTTCCAGCACATTCTGGTGTGGAAGGTAATGAAATCGCAGATAAACTTGCTGTCTCTGCTAGGTTAGAATTATGAAAAGAGGGAATGAAAAAACAATAATACATATTTGTTATAAAATATGTATCAGATTGGATATACTACAGGAACATTTGATTTATTACACCAAGGTCATTTCGAAATACTAAAAAAATGTAAATTTTATTGTCAAAAATTAATAGTTGGTTTGGTTTCAGATGAACTTGGAATTAGACAAAAAAGACAACCTGTTTTGACATATCAACATCGAAAAGATATCCTGGAAAACAGCAAATACGTTGATTCTGTTGTCATATTTGAAGGGAGTACCAAACAAGAAGATTTTCAAAAACTAGGATTCGATATTCTTTTTATTTCTGACGAATACTATCAAAAAGAAGAGTACTCCTCTTTTGAACATGATTATCCAAATATACCGGTCATTTATTTTCCTCGTACCGTAGAAATCTCTACTTCTGATATTTTCAAAGATATTGTATTGAGAACAATCAAGGACACTACCAAAAAATCTCACGGAATTTATGGAAATTTAATGTCAGTTAAATGGAAAAATGATAAGAACATTATTATCAAACCAATCAATGTTTCGGAAAGAGAATTTACCAATACAGCTAATTGTTATTATCTTCCAGTTCCTCCTCCAAGAAATTGGAAGATAAATATGTTTTCTCAAGAAAATCATCCTAACATTCCAGGAGTTAATGCTAATAGAGAACTTTTGATTCACAACAAATTAAAAGATAAAGATTGGTATCCTGGATTTGAAATCCAAGAGAAGAGTCAATTCACTAAAATATACGAAGATTTTATTTTTGGAGAAGATATTCAATTAGAAGAAAAAATAAAAATTATGGAAAGAGAAAGACAAGTTTATGGAAAGACATTTTGGCTTTTACAAAAAGACGGAGGTATAACACTTTCAAGTTATTTGGTTTTGAACAAAGAATGTGATATCAATAGTTTATATATGAAAGTCAGAAAAATTATTGAAGAATTATCCGAGCTTGATATTGTTCACGCAGATATTCATCCAGGGAATATTTTAGTTGATGAAAAGGAAAATGTTAGTCTGATTGATTTTGGCTGGTGCTATCACAAATCATTTGATATGGATGATATTGAGAGAGAACATTACAGAGTCATGCTTCGGGATAATTTTGATTTATATCACTTCCGAGAAAGTTTGGTCTTTGAAGGTTTAGAAGAAAAGATACCTGATATATTGTTATAAGTTTGAAGATTTCTTTTCTATCTCATTATTAACTTTATTGAAATAACCTTTTCCTAATAAATTTGCTAACCATATATATTTTTTTGGTATATGTTTTCTGTCTATATCCATAAATAAAACTCCTCTAAGCCCATTTGGGTTATCTACAGAATGTTCATAGGTATCGTCAAACATCATTAATTCCTTTTCTTTCCAATAATAATCTTTGTTATCTACTGTTATTTTTGCCTTATCGGGTATTACAATCCCTAAATGTAATCTGAGAATATGTTTACTGGGTCCTCTGTGAGGGTATAATTTTTTTCCTTTCTCCATTATTGAAAACATTGCCAATTCTATAGGTAGTTCTTTTAATAACTTAGAAGTCTTAGGACATAAATCACAATTTTTCTTATTATAGTCAGAATGATATTTAAAAACAAATGTTTTCCAATCTTTTTTATCATGCCCGGATAACCCAGTATTTTTATTATCTACTTCTCCATATTTTGGAATTTTCTCGTAATTCTTTAAAACTTCTAAATATTCATTTTTAATATCTTCAAAATTATCCAAAAGTATTTGCGCTTCCGGTATCACCTCTCTCCAATTCAAATAAGATGTAGATAAATTCTTAGGTATATTACTCATTATATAACCATTGTAACTATTTACAAAAAAACTCATCTTACCTACAGGTCCTGAAAAAACACTTTTACTACCTACAAAATCAGAATATTTTTTAGCTTTGGGATATAAAGAAACCAATATTAGTGCAATCGAAATCAATGATATGACAAGTAATAACTTATACGAAAGTTTCATTTTTTATAATTGTAATTTTCATTATTTAAATAATAAAAATTAATGCCAGATGAAATCCAATAAATCAAAAGCAACTGTATGCGGAGGATGAGAACAATACATCACTTTGTCCCAATCAGGACCGTACTGAAGAGATAGCATTTTTTCTGCTTGATTTGGTATATTTACTGTCATTCCATCTATAAATTCTCCTTTGATTGGGAGTAAAATATCTTTTTTCCAAGTTTCATTTGGGTTATATTCGTTACCGTCCCTGCTCCAATTTTCTATTTTTTTAACTTCGTTTCCGACTTCTTCGACGAAGAAAATATCCATCACCGGATTTTTATATCCTTTCATTCTCATCCTGATTCCGCCTTTGTAATGAGATTTTTCTTCTGTTAGACCTTCCATAATTAGACATTCTAATCCAACTTTATCCAAATCATCTTTAAATTGTTGTGAAAACATATATGATTTGTGTTCTACCATAGTGTGCATATCAATATCATCATCCCATGGCATGAAAGTTTTGTGACGGATGAATCCAAGTAAAGTTCCGCCAGAAACCCATGTCAGAATATTTTTCTTTTTAAAAAATAAATAAGACATCAGATAAAGTCTTCTAATCTTGAGCATAAAATCTTCTTTCAGAAGAACACCTTCTCCAACCATCTTGATATCTGGAACTTTATATTTCTTCTCTCTAATTTTGTATTCTAAACCTGGTTTGATTTTAATTTTAGTCTTATATTTGGATTCTTCTACTCTGAAACCAACTGCTATAACAACAATCAAGATAGATATTAATATAATCGGATATATACTATTCATTTTAATATATGTTTGGTTTATATTGTCTCTTTATTTTCTTCCTTTTTTTATTTCTTATTTTTATAAGAAATAATAGATTAACTCATAGTTGAGTTAATTTCTCTTTTAATTTTATACCCTCTATAATATTTGATACTAAAATATATAATTAATCCTACTAATATAAGAGCAAAAAAGATAAAGACAACAGGAAGTTGACAAACATTACCCCTGACATACAGTTTTTCTCTCATATTGCATTCTAGTTGCATCAATTTCAAAACTCCTCCGTTCACCCAAGAATCCGTCTTTTTATCCCTTGATGTACCTCCGTCATGATAACCAAAAGAGTTTTTTGTCGGTGTTTGTGAACAATATTTGTTGATAATTTGTTTGCTGTCAAAGACATCGTATCGGTATTTTTTGGTTTTTAACACACTTTCTATCATAATTTTTCCACTAGTGGAAGAAATATAACCAGCATTATTATTTTTATAAGTTTTAATTCTATTTAATGATTCGTCTATCAAATCTAAAAAGAATTGTTCTCCTGGAGGGGAATAAATAAAATAATTTGTCATCCCTTCTTTCATAAATAAAAAATCTGGAGTACTTGGTGCCATATAAATTTTCTCTTCTAATTTTAGATTTTCAAATGACTGAGAAACATAAAAATCAGTGTCACAATAGTACCCCCCTTCAAGAAAAAGTACTAAATAACGACCTAAATCTGCTTTGTGAATTCCTCTTAAATTATCCCATACATTGTATAATTCTGGGTGATTTTCTTTAACTAATATTTCTAAATCATCATCGGTCCATAATTTATATTTATAGGTTGGGTTGTGTTTTTTTAATAATTCCTGACTCCTTACTTCAAAATCTTTTAAATCAGATGTTTTCGAAAGCTGATGGATTTTCTTCATCATCTTTTTTATATTATTTTCATCTTATTCACAGATTTTCTAATTAAAAGAAAAGAGTAATAATATTAAAATGCCTAACTTTAATATTAGTTTGTGTCACAATTTTAAAATATCTAAGGTATTATTTAATTGTAAGGGTGGTAATAATGAGGACGGTTTAGAATTTGAATTAATTAAACAAAATGAAAATCTTGGATTTCATAATCTTATACCAGAGAGTGATAATTACCTTTATATGAAAGCAGATAAATACGAGAAAATTATAGCAATTGAAGGGGAATATTTAAAAAAATTTAAGATGAAGAAAAAGGATATTTTAAATAAATACATATATGAAATAAAAGAGAATAAAATATTCTTTTTAGATTTTATCAAACCTCTGTTAGAAATGGCATTGTCAAAAGGAGAAGCTTACCAATTTATGTTTAAGATGAGTACAGAAAATCAAAATTTAGTTTGTTCTTTATATCCATGTTACATACCTGACAGTATTACTTCTGTTGATATTGTTATTCGTTCTCCTCAAGCAATTAAATCTGATAGAAATTTACCTTCTTATATTATTCAATCATCCCAAAATGGTATAATTTTACCTAAATTAGAGTAAACTGTAATAATAAAAAACAAAGAAGAAAGATAAAATAAAATGTATAATAAACATATTAAAATATTTGAAAATTTATCCAAAATATACGAAAAATTAGGAGATGATATTAGAGCTACATCTTATCATAATCTTTCTAAAAAGTTACAACTTTACGATATTAAGAGAAAAAAAGATAAAAGTTTTCAATTAACAGGTGTAACACAAAAATCTCAAAGAAAGATTGACGAAATAAGTAAGACAGGAAAACTAAAAATTTTAGAAGATATCAAAAAAGAAAATAAAGACAAGCTCAAATTAACAGAAATTATAGGGGTGGGTCCTTCAATGGCTGACAAATTAATTAAAAAAGGTATCAAAAATTACAAAGAGTTCAGAGACAATTATACTGGTAAAATCACCCAACTTCAAAAAATAGGACTTA
>Ga0208645_1001506_pt1 | contig 20165 bp, 31 predicted proteins | sample VirMetDEL_Sep_01_FD_184519 | JGI IMG/M metagenome (GOLD analysis project Ga0208645, IMG submission 184519) | Aqueous microbial communities from the Delaware River and Bay under freshwater to marine salinity gradient to study organic matter... | ecosystem: Environmental > Aquatic > Marine >... | reverse complement strand
AGGCTGGGTCGTCCCCGTCCATTGTCCCCATCACGCCTTGCCCCAGTGCTGAAGTTTCTAGTATATCCTTGGTTTGGTAGTTCTTCGGTGTCCATAGTTTCTTTATTGTTTTAGTTCTGAAGCAGTAGTTCTCTGCTCGTAGTAATCGTGCCATCCATGCATTCATCAAAGCATCTTGTTCGGTCAGTCCAGCTTTCTCGTAACATGTTACAACAGTCTCCCATGTGTATCCGTATTTATCCAACGCTTTCTTAGCAGCTACTGGTCCAACCTTTGGTACACCACTAAAGCCATCTGTTGAATCTCCGGTCAGGGTTTGTATAAGGTGGAAGTTATCTGCTTCTTCTACTGATGGTTGGTGATACTCTCCTTTGTTATAATCGTAGAAGATACCTGGTACACTCTTGAAGTCTTTGTCGATGCTAACAATGATCGTCTCTTCATCCATCGCTTTGTCAGTAGCTAAGATAGATATAACATCGTCTGCTTCTAAGTTATCCCACAGCACACCACCAAGTTCATCGATGATCCACTGCTTTACTTGTCGAAGGATGATAGGTAGTCGAGACTTAGCTCTGTTACTTTTGTAATCAGGGTACAACTTGCGTCGGAAGTTAGCACGGTCTGATAGACACAGCACTACATTCTCACACTTCAGTGTCTCTCTGAACTCTTGTATGCGATTGATAACACGAGCTTTAGCTAATGCCATGTCTGCGTGTACAGTCCACAGTTCCTCCTTCCATCTGATAGGTTCTTCTGCGACAACAGCTGCCTCAAAAGCGAGGACATCTGCGTCTATTAATAGTGTAGTTTTACTCATAGTATATGCTCCAGTTGTTTTGGTATTGTTTATATTTGCTAGTGCTTGGGTTATCAGGGTACAGCTTGATCGTCTTACTCTTTATCAAGTACCTTGGTATCATCCACCACTCCTTCAACGGAGCTATATAAATACCTACAACATCTATATCATCAGACATGTGTCCTTTTATTGCTCCACCGCACGACGAGTTAACTGTGTAAGCTGACTTGTCTCTGACGCTTGTGCTTTTTATCTGTACCTTTAAGTCTCCCGCTGGGCAAGTAACAATGAAGTCCCAAGGCATAGGTGTTGTGGGTGTGTGTGGTTCAAAGTCCCGCTCTAAACATTCAGCTGTGAAGCGAGTCTCTGCGATTGCTCCTATCCTTTGTGCGTTTGATGATGGCATGGTGAGGTCTTGTGTGTCGTAGATTGTAGCAAGTGTAGTGTACATGTCGTATTGTACTTCGTCCATATCAATGAGTCTCCGCCCAGCTATCACCTACTTTGTACTCACCGTCCAACTGTACATTCAGCTTCAGTTCTTTACCAGCTACACGAATCGCTTTCACTGCTAACTTACCGAAGTCTTCTGCGTGTTGTGGTATTACTTCTGCTTGGAACTCGTCGTGTATGTTAGCAACAAATGCGTACTCTCTACCGTGCTGCCATCTGCTCTTACCGAGTGCATGGAAGAGCTGTATCAAAGCTACCTTCATACACACTGCTCCGGCTGATTGAAGTAACATGTTCAGTGCTGCGTGGCTACTGCGTATGCGTAACAACCTACCGTCCAGTCCCATAAGTACACCACCGTTCTCTACTTTCTTGTGGATGTCTTGTTGCAGTCTCTTCAGTGCTGGTAGGTTGGATAGGAACTTACGCTTTAACATCTGTCCATGTCTAGCTGTACCTCCTACGATGTCTCCAATCTTTGCATCACCTGCTCCGTATAGGAAAGCATAGATGAATGTCTTAGCTTGGTCTCGTGTCTCCAGTCCAGCAGCTTGTTGATTGGCTGTGTGTATATCTCCCTCCGTTACGATCTTTCCGTACTCCCCTCCGTCGTAGAATGCTAAGTAATGTGCTAACATTCGTAGCTCCAAACCACTAGCATCACATCCCACCAACTTCATACCACTACCCGCACCGAACAATCCTCGACACTCTTCACCATACGGTACACGACAAGCAGGAACCTGTGCTACATTTGGATTGCTGTGTGTACACCGCCCGGTCACCGCTCCATTTGTATTCACTGCTCCGTGTATCCGCCCGTTCTTAGCTAGCTTCAACCACGCTTGTTGTCCTTCCGCTAACTGACCTAGTCTTTTCTGTACAAGGAGATAGTCTAACAGCTTCTGTGCTATCGGATGATCGATCTTCTTCAGTACTCCCTCATCGACTTTAGGTGTGGTAGCATCTTGTTCCTTTGGTAGTTCGTATCCAAGGTCAGCTAATGCAGCTGCTATCTGTTGTCGAGAACCAGGGTTAAACAGTGTAGTCTTTTGTTTGTTACCAGTCTTGACTGCTTCGTTGGCAAGAGATTGTTTCAGTCCTGCTTCTTTAAGGATCAACTTTAGCTTTGCTTTAGTTGGTGCTGTATACCCTTCAACCTCCCAACCAGCTGGACTCTTCATCTCTTCAACCTTGGGTGCTACCATTTGTTGCAGTTCATCTTTCAACTCAGCACGAATAGATGTTAGCTTGGCTGTCAGTCTGTCTGCTTTATCAAGATCGAAGCTAAAACCGTGTCGCTCCTGTTGACTGATGATGAATGCGAACCAATGCTCGATACTCATCATAACATTACTAGGCTCTTGCTTGATTAAATAATCGTACAACAACTGTGTAACTATACAATCACGCTCACAGTACTTCTTCATCTCCTCGTTGTAGTGATCGAACGCACCGTCCTCTTCTCCGTATGTCAGCTTCGTCTGCTTTCCCATCCGGTGTCCCCAAGCTTTGAGTGAGTGACTACCTACTAACTTATCATCGAAGTTATTACGACCGAAGTCCTCGTTGCGTAGGTCAGAAAAGATACAACGACTCATCACCAATGTATCTACTACTTTAACAAGAGGTGGAGAGAATCCGTACAGCTTCTTCAGTGCAGGTATATCAAACTTAATAACATTGTGTCCGACGATACGGTCTGCTTCTGCTAGTGCTTTAAGTCCATGCGGTATACTATCTCCTGCAAAGGTCACCATCTTCGGAACCATTGGATCGTACACAGACAAGCAGTGTACCGTGTGTAAGTCCGTCAGATTAGTGAAGTCTTCAAGAGCATTTGTTTCTATATCAAAGAATAGTGTTCTCATATTGATTCCAAAACTTCACTCTTCTCTCCGTAAATCATGTACAACTCTTGGTTATCTTCCATGTGTTTAATAACAGCATCTCTAATTGTATCTCTCACTGTTTCATCCTCCCACAAATCAAGCTGTTTAAAAGTATCCATAAAAAGTCTAGACGGATTTTCCCTAGTTTTTTTATTGAATCCTACATTATTAAGGAAGGCTATTCGTGCCCAGTTGCACATATCTGATACGATAAATTCTAATTCTATAGGTGTAAGTTCCATGTCTTAATTATTCTCCGGTTTATTTTGTTTGGTTGTTTCTCTAATTATTGGTTGCAAGGGTATAAGTTTTTTTAAAGCTCGTACCCAATCGTTGTCATTCATCCTGTTACTAGGGTCATTGTTCTTAACTGCTTCAATACACATGTCAAGAAACTCACCCTTAAACTTGCTAGGTTTATTCTTGTTCAGGCTCAGTGTTTTCTTTTTCTTCTTCATCATCGATAGGTGTCAAAGCGTAAGCTAAACCGTGTAGTTCCATAGCCCTTTCCCATAGTTCATGCTGATCAAAGTCTGGATAACACTCAGCTTGTTCATTCCAAGTAGAAATCTTTTCAAGATAATGTGCTAAGTTAATGAGTGTGTATAATTGTTTTTTTGTAATATTAGTTTTCATATTTATTTAGAATGGTTCATTATTTGTTTCTTCATCGTTAAAGGTACTAGCTCTCTCTTCCTCGGTGCATCGTCCGGTGTCTATGTTGTAATACAATGTACTACAGTGTCCGGTCTCACCGCTGAATCGATTCTTCAGTACTCTTACTTTTGTTTCGTTGGATAGTCTGTCGCTTTGTTGGTTGCGTTCAAGTCCGATGACCATGTCCGATAGCTGTGCGATTGCTTGAGACCCTCGGAGGTGATGCAGACTTACTCGCCCACCCTCTTCATGTCCTGTATCCACACGCTTCAAGTGACTGACCAATACCATACCGCACCCTGTCTCTTCTACTAGAGATCGTAGCTTGGTCATTGTATTATCAATCAATCTGCGTTCATCGTCTCCTTGGATACCACTAACAACAATCGATAGGTGATCTAGGAATATCCATTTACAATCGAATCCTTTAATTAAGTACCTAATCTTAGATAACAGATTGTCGGACTCCATACTCCCGAAGTGATCGTAGGTGTAGAACTTACCGTTACCTACTGTCTTATCGAACGCAGGTTTCATCTCCTTCTCATCTAACATATCATCGTCGAGGTGTAGCGGTTTGTTCATGTGGATACCAAGGATACCCAACGCTGTACGCCTGACAGATTCTTCAAGAGCTATGTAACCAACAGTCTCACCTAGTCCTAACAGATGGTGTGCTATCTCACGACAGAACAAACTCTTGCCGATACCACTACCAGCAGTAACAGTTACAAGTTCACCCAACCTCATACCGTGAGTGATACTGTTAAGACCGATGAATGGATAAGGTTTGCTTTTATGTTCCTCCTTATGAGAGATAACATCCCAGAGTTCCTTACCGTTTACGATACCGTCTGGTCTGTACTCACGAGCGTCGAACAAGCACTGCACTAACTCTTTACTTCTGTTAGCAACAAGCATGTCGTTCGCATCCTTTAGTGGTAGCTCTGCGATGTGTGCTTTGCCAGGTGTCAAGAGTGCTGCACATTCCGCTGCTCCCTTTCGTCCGACATCATCCATATCAAAGCAGAAGACAACTTGTTCATAACGATCCAGCCAATCGATGGCTTGTGCTATAAACTTCTTAGCTGCTCCAGCTCCGTTAGGTACACTAACGACAGGCCACTTGTTATCGAAAGCTTGACTGATACTCAACGCATCTACCTCTCCCTCACACACAACCACTCGTCTACCTCCGTCTCGCCACAAGTGCTGACCGTACAGTCCTATCAGTTCTCCTCTAACTCTGAAACTTTTGTCAGCAAACCTGAGCTTCTGTGCACATGTCTTACCGTCTCTTGTTTTATAGTTAGCTATCTGCACAGGTTGACCGTCCGCAGTTCCCATCCAATACCCCCACTTCCGACAAGTATCTTCTGTTAGGTTTCTTCGTGCTATTGCTTGAGGTGATCCGTTGACAAACTCTCTCGGTGTTGGTTCGCTCACTCGTTCTCCTCCTCCAGCGTGACTGTTACAGCTGAAACAATGCCAGCTTCCGTCGTCGTTAGTGGCTCTTGCATCACTTGATCCGCACTTTGGACAGGGTTGGTGTGTGTTTGTGAAAGCCATGATTTTGGTATAGTTTTATTTGCATATAGTATATTTTTCTTTTCGCACCAACGAGCGTAGGTAGTGTTGCTTCCTTTCCGAATCTTATTAAAAGCATTCATAAATACTAGTCGGATGTCTAAGTGTGGATGTTGTTCCCGCACTAGTAAATGCTTCGTTCGGTCCTCCACAGTCCATAAACCCTTGGCTTCAATGATGATGCCGTTGGGTAGTATGAAGTCGGGAGTGTAAGTTGCTATCTTTCTGTACTCTAACTTTACTGTTTCGTACTCAAAAGCAACACCACTACGCTTCAGCTGGTTAGCTAAGGTTTGCTCGAATCCGCTACGGTATCTAGAAGTTGGCGATGACCTCTTCTTCCGTCTCTTCCGCATCGAATCCACCCTCTAAGTTTTCACCACCGTTTACAAATCCACTCTCTTCTTCAGTAAATCCGAACGAACTAGCAGCTACAGATGACATACCACCTCCTGCAACTTCCAGTACCTGTACAGCTTGCAAGTCAAAACCAACTCCAAACCCTACCATCGAGGTGTAGTAAAAACGAGGACGGAAAGCTACTACTACTTTACTACCTCCCCATACTTTAACATCTGGATCAAGTGGTTTAGCTACTGAATCATACAGCGGTACACTCAAGTGATACTCACTACCATCCTTACGACGACCGCCAGCTTTCAGCTTTGCTTTAAGTACAAACCCACCGTCAACTTCATCAATCGGAAAGTCACGCTGTTGAATCTTCTTACCTGCGTTAGCTTCCTGTACATCACGCAACTCCTGCTCGTACAACGGACGAAGCTGTGCTTTGATTGCGTCTGCTTGTTCTTTGTCTATTACGACATCACAACTCCAAGCTCCGTACTCAGCTTCAAACTTCTTGTTCGGTTCGTTTAGGTGGCAGTACTTAGCTGTACCCTTTGCTTTTACTATATCATGTTTTTTTCGTGCTTTAATAGCCATATCTATTTTATTTATCAGTGTTAAGACAACAGATACTTCATACGCTTTACTGCGGTAACATCTAAGTCACCAAGTTCCGGCACGGATGGAAGTTCTGCGGTCGGGTTCATGTTGATTTGCTCCATTCGGAACTCAGTCAGGAGATCAACAGAAAAAGTTTTTGCGTACATCTGTCGTACAATCGTATTACATTTTCGTACATTACAAGCGTGAGTCACAAAGCAGTCATGTATAGTTGCTAAGTCAAAGTCAACCTCATTAGCTACTTGATGTACAATACAAGCGTCTAGACTGTGGATAAAGTTAGCAGTCACTGCGTTGCCTTGTCCCTTTGGATCAATCTTGTTATCTAATTCATCTGCTTGTATAGCAACGCTTAGGTTTTGAAAGACAGATTGTACCTCTACCTTCTTATATTTACGGTAGCTTTGTACCACTTTAAATCCTGTTGGTGTTGTCCAAGTAATAGCTGAGTCGTAACCTAAAGCTCGTACACTCTCTCTTAAAAAGTTCATCACTTTATTAACAGGGCGACACACTTGGTTAGCTAATCGGTTGACGATCTTACTGATCCATATAACAGAGGTAAGCATCTCTCCTGTACTGGTCCACGGATGATTGACTCCTATGCTTTTAAATAAATCTTGTACCAAGTTGTAGTGAGTAGCACCGTAAGGTCTGTTCATCACTGCTAACTTAGCGTGCTTCCTCGTGAACCCGTACCTCATCCAGCTCTGTGCTAGTGTACCACCGTCTTGTCTCATCTCATCGTACACCATATCTGCAAACTCAGTGTACATATCATTAGCTTTGTCTTCCTCTACCAGGTTGCACATGCGTCCGGTATTCTTATCTCGTAATAACAAAGATAGTATCTGCATACCGTTGTTACTACAGTCTTGTCTTACAGGTAAGTAGCTAACATATCCGTAGCCCTCTTCCGTAAACTTCTTGTACTCTAAACAGAACCGCAGAAAACAGAACGGATCGGATGCTTCAGTCCACCAGTCAGTACCGTGTGGATCATTCGCTGCTTCCAATATAAACTCCTTGCGTTTCTCAACCCACTCTAACCGTTCGTCTATCGTACCCTTCACTCCCCACATGTTCGCTCCGTGTACAAGTACAGCTTCTAAGTCCTGCTCATCCACCACCTGCTGACCGTTCTTAAAGTCTAACAAACTCTTAGCTAAGTCAGTGCCTTGTGGGTGTAAATAGTACGGTAAAGCATAAACCCTACCACGATAGTCGCAACGATACGGGAAGTATATCTTATCCCAGCTCTTATATATCTTAGCTAGGTGTAGAATCCTACAAGTTTGATACCGCTTGCTGTTGTTAGCGTCATTCGCTTGTTTAATATCTTTCTGTTTTAACTTCCAAGCTCGTAACTCATGCGGACAATCACCTGTGTACCTCGGTTGTTCAGGTATCGTACCGAAGTTAGGTATATTACCAACAACTCTCTCGTTCTCCCAACACTTCAAGACGATCTCTAACATGTCGCTATTGATCTGCCACTCTACCTGTTGCAACTTATTGACAGCAGAAAAAGCGTGGTCGTAACTCTTCTCGTAATCTTGGAACCACTGAACTGGCTTACCTGTTATGAACTTTTGTGGAGGCATGTGCTTGACGCTGTACCCACCACCTACTAATCCGTACCAATCAACAGGACGGTCAGGTAATGCCATCTTGAAGACACGAGTAGTCTCCTTCCACGCATCAAACCGTTGTATCCAATCTTTAAACTGTGCAGTAGGTAAGACTATGCGTTCCGGTTTATAGCTCTTCTGTCCACCCGTATTGAATCCTATCTCAAACAGTCCAGTCTCGATCCGTATCTCTTCTAATAACCAAGCACCAAGAGCTGTCTTACACTTACTATCCCACAGCGTGAACCGTTCCTCCTCATAGTCGTAGAACTGCTTCAGCTTCATCGCCTTTGATCGATCATCCAGTGCTAACAAATCAAGCTTGTTCGGATGCAGAGTCTCTAATGCTTTGTTCCACCGTGCTTGGTTCTCAAATGCTTTACCTATCTTGTACGCCATTCTACCGACAGGTAAGTTGAACTGGAGGTTATCAAGGAATGTTTGAATAGCAGTAGCGGACACCTGATACGGACACATATCTAATATGAAGGTAAGGAACAACGGTGTTGTGTGTTCAGTGTTACCTCCGAATGTGTACATGAAATCCTCTACCCTCTTGCCTAACCTTGGAGCCATGACCCGTAACATACGCTTACTAGCTTCAGTCTTAGATGACTCTCCTTCTGCTCTCAGCTTGGCTTGTCGGTTACGATATTGTGCTCGTCCCCACTCACGCATCCTCCACACATGACCCTTTCTCACTTCGTTCGTATCGCATTCTCTCTCGTTGTTCGCAGAATGCTCTCGGTCTTCACTCATAATTGTTCTCGTTCTTAAAATTAAACCAACCAGTGTGCATCACCCGTGCTTTAGATGTACGATAAGCGATAAGATTACCGTCCTCGTCACGGACATAGTTACCGTTCTTATCACGCTTGAATCCGGTTATCTGATTGTTACTCCAAAAGTACCGAAAGCCCTCGTGCAAAGCTTGGTGGTCAATCGGTACAACAGGTACATCAATCCAGTCGGTTTCTAAGTATTCTTCGCTCATCTTCTCTCAGTATGTCAGCTTCAGCTTCCCAAAACAGGTCAGTTCTTTCTCGGATCGTCGTATCCTTCTCTGGAAAGCCACTCTTGAATAGCTTCTTCATCACCTTCAAATTCTTCAAGCTCTTTAAGAAGCCACTCTCTTTCTCTTTCTTCATAGTCTGCATCATCGTATGGGTTTGTACTGTTAAGCCAGTTGTCGTAGCTGTTCATTCCTCTAGTCTCCGTGTTTCGTCCTCTAACAGCTGTTGTAAGGACAGGTACAATGGAAAGTATTTGTGGTTTGGATCAAGCTCCCCGTCAAACTCATTCCACATGATATGGTACATAAGTTCTTCAATCATATCGCTCGGTTGTAGTAATATCTCTCGGTTATTCATACATATAAAATTATTTCAGTTTCCTCGGACAAATCCTCACTCTCGTATAGGTCGGTTAAATAGTCAAAAGTTTCAAAGGACATACCGTCTTTCGACGGACAATTAACAAACTTCCTGAGCTGTTGGACAGGTAATTTAATCGTGCTGACAGAGTCTAAACCGTGAAGACTAAAGTTCAGATCAGCTAGTACATCCTGGTTAGCTTGGATGGTTCTCATAAGTCTAATCTCGGTATAACACCGCAATGATAAGTACGAAGATGAATATTAGCGTGAAGATAGTGGTTGCACTCATGATGTTTCTTTATTGGTTCTATTTAGTATTTCATGTTAACTAGAATGTGTGCGATAACATCAATCGTCCATCCATTACCTAACATCTTAAACCTTTGAGTGTCGCTAACTCCGGCTGTGTAGTTGTCAGGTACGGTCTGTAAGCGTTCACATTCAACTGTAGTAAGCCTTCTTAACTGCTCCTTTATAACGCCATAAGGTACACCTTTATACATATTAGCTGTGAGACACGCACTCTTCCCATTTAAAGGGTTTGTGTGGTACTCCCATCTAGGTTTTCCGTTTCGTAATCGTGACATATAATCACAAGCTTTTTCGGACAGGTTAAACTTATCATCCCAAGCGTCTTCCAATATATCAGCAAGCACTAAACCGCAATCCATAGGCTGTTCAATATTAGGTATGTTTGTCCAGTAAAGTCGTGGTCTGTTCTGTGCGGACACTAAGCGAGAGTTAATAAGAATAGGTTTAACACCAAGTTGTTCGGTTATTATATTCTCCCACTCTTTTTTCATCCGTACATTCTCTAGTAAAAAGTAGGTAGGGTTGGTCTCTTTAAGGACACGTACAAACTCCCAAAACAATTTACTTTTACCATCCATACCTGTACGCTCTCCTGCATTGGAAAAAGACTGGCACGGACTACCTCCGATAAGTAAATCAATCTTTGGTAAGTCACTACCTTTAACATCCACAACAGAACCAATATGCTTGGTGTTTGGATAGTTCTTTTTAGCTATCTTAATAGCATACGGATCAATCTCACTGGCAAAGTAGTTGTTAACTTTAATACCAAGTGTATCCAAAGCCAGTTGACCGCATGACATACCATCAAACAATGACAGCACATTATCTAATTCTAAATCGTATTTCATATAACAAGAGTAGATTCGTCAGGTGTTAAACAATCTAGTTTGTACCCGTTGATCTTGGCGTAGTCTTTCACAGCTTCATGTGCAAAAGAGTTCAGTGATACAATCATTGATTCAGTATTGTTATCGCCAAAGTGGATAACAAGTTCAACAAGGTCATAAGTTAGTGGTTTAGCAGGTATAGTAGTAGGATTATTCATTAGTAGTAGTATTTCTCTTTAGTAGTTCTTGTTGAAGCTCAATCAACCGGTCACGGACACTTACATTCTCAGGTAGCTTCTCCTGCACGGACAGGTAATGATCGATCAAAGTTTGCAAGGATGGTTCGTCAAGCGTGGATAGGTTAGAAGGGTCGGTATTAGATACGCTCATTTATTTCTAATTCTAAACTTTTGATAAGTTCCTTTGCTCGTTTAAGTTCTTCTTTGTTTAAATAATTACCATTTAATAGCTGTTTGATTATTTGTAAGTCATTCATATCGGTTTTCTTTCTATTGGTTATTTGTTTTCTATTATGCAATCTGGGCAGGTATCATGTGACTCCATCTTAGGGTTTGTCAATCCGCAATCTTTACATTTCTGGACAGGTAATCGGTTACGATAGTATTGCTTTAATGTCTTCTCAATATCGCTGTACATAGCCTCCTTTGACGGACTTTGACCGCTTATCGGTAGCTCCCTACATCCCCACGCTATAAAAGGTAGTGAGGAGCTGTGAGAATCAATGCGGTAGTGAAATTGTAGGTTTTGATAGATAAATGATACGCTCATGTCGCTACGCTCCAACGCATTCATTCGCTTTGCTCACTGAATGCTTTTGATGTGTCGGTATTAGTTTGTTATCAAGTTGTAAATCTTCCTTTGTATCGGATTCATCATCATCTAAATGCCACCTTGCGACGATATTTTCACCATCTATTGAATCGTCAAAGTAGTAAACATAATCTCCGATGGTAACATAAAGAGAATTGTCGGTAGGTTGTTCTATTTTCATATTATTTAATTAATTTAGCAGTGTGGAATCTTAGGTTAAGAGCCATTGCTAGTCTTTTACCTGCTTCTCGGGCTTTTGTTTGAGAGGGTGAGGTTATAGTGGCAACAGGTTTAGGTTTGTTAACCTTGTCCAGACATATTACTTCGTATTGTTTTTTCATGAGGTAACTTTAGGTTTTAACAAGATTCCTGATGTGTGAGCATGGCAAGCAATGTCGTATTGAATAGCAACAGCTTTGACTCTATCAAACAGCTTTTGTGTGAGGTTGTCTTGAATGGTTATTGTTATCTCTTTGCCATTATCAGCAACAGCTTTGCAATATGATTCGATTAAGTTCATGATGTAAAGTAGATCAAAGCGAATAGCCAAAATGATCCAAAAGCTAAGATGATGAATAATGAGTCTTTTGAGAGGTCAATGAGTTTCTGTTTCATAGTCTTATGCGGTTGCAAGTTCTTCTTCTTCATAATGCTCTGCAATTTCTTGCCAGTTTACTTCGTCAAGGAAAGCCATTGCATAATCTCTGCCCACGCCCTCGTCAGTACTTTCCTCGATCAATAGCTCTGCAAATTCACGCATTCCATCAGATGAGCCATAAGACCACTTTTCATTGTCGCCGTCAAATAGCTCTAAGTTTACACGCCAAGTTGCGTAGTTTGTCCATCCGTTGTATTTAGTGTCTATAGTATTCATAGTAGTAATGTAGTAGTTTTGGTGTTTATTGGTTGTTTAAAGCTCTCTCTTTTCTTTTAATTTTAGCTTTGAGCTTTTTAATGACGATAAGAGCCTCTCTTATAATATCCTCTTGATCGCATATTTCATCTTGCAATTCAGCGATAGCATCAAAGGTTTTAAGATTGTCTGTTTTCATGTGTTTTTATTGTTTGATAATAACGAAGCGTCTTGAAAGATTGCCTCGCCTTGTTTTCTTAATTGTAATGAGGTCATGATTGAAATGTAATGTCATACAAGTAATCAAATCATCACTGTTTAAGGTTCTGATATTAACTTGACCCTTAGCTTTAATTCTAGCGTACAGGTCAGCTTCCGATTGGTTTAAGTTGTTATTCATGCTTTACCTATTAGCAGAAAAAAGAGCATCAGCGAGGACAAAATGCCGACTAAGTAAATTACCTGTAAATCTAATAGGTGCTATAAGTATTTCTAATGACTAGATAAGTTGAGCTACAATTGCTTGTTGAGACTGAATCTCAATCGTTTCAATCATTTCAATCGTTTCAAAAATAAATGAAAATAGAACATCGAAAGAGAAAAAGATACAAACAAGTAATTCATGTAAATACACTAACAAGCGATTGATTCAGCAGTTGATTTGATCGGGAGCTTTGACGCAATCTGCTAGTAATTTCTGTCGATTTGCGAAAATAATAAGCAATATCACCTAATGCAGACTACTTGCAATACTGTAAAGCATTGGTTGTCAGTTACTTAGCTACTGGTGTTCGCATAATATGTATTATGTCTAATTGTATCAATACCCCCCTGCCATATAAAAAGCTTAGGGGTACGAGGGGTAAACGGGCGGTTACATAGCGTATATAAGCCTCTCAGATTTTTCTACCAAATATTTTTGAAGCACCTATTTTTGCTTGTTATCTAAGGCATCTACATACTCCTCAAGACCAGCCCTAATAGCTATGCTTACATAGTCTTCATCGGAAGCTACTTCTTTGCCCCATTTAACAAGAATATCGTGGGTTTCATCTTCCATCTCTAGGTTTAGCTTTACGAACAGCTCTTCCTCTTCAGATAGGATCCGGATGATAGGGAGCTTGCGACTAGAATTGTGGCTCAAAGGTGTCGGTGTCTTCTTCATCGGTTGTAAAGTCTCCTTCAAATATAACATCATCTGATTCAGTTAGTACAGACAGTTTAGCGAAGTCCAGGCATCCTGCTATAGTGTAGTCATTAAGATCGTACTCTCGTTTGAAGCGGTATATGAGCTTTGCTAGTTCGTACTGGAAGGTGTCTGTTTGATCGTTAATGTTCATGAGTTATAACCATATCATAAGACGAGACGATTTCATAGGTAAATCTGTTGTACGATTCTTGACCAGTGTTTATCTAGCATCTTGAAATAAAAGCTTTACAACTGTCCTTCGGTGTGTGATCGTTATAATATTGATATTAAGATAGTACTTAAACTGTACCTATAAATAATTATAAGGTAAGAAGTACAAGCAAGTGATTTAGAGTTACACTAACTGTCCCTTTGCTACAGCTTTCCTTTTCCACTTCGTTACAAAGAATACATTAGCAGCTACTTCAGTTACACAATGGTTGATATACAGCTACTGTAGTTACTCATACTTTATCGCTAACGCTCCTCATCGTCTTTACTCACTGCGTTCGATAAAGACTCTTCGTTCTTTCGTAACTAACATTTAGTACGGTGATCAACACAGCTCTTCTTTAAAAGTTTTTAAGGATAGGTGTGTTTATAAATAAACCATGTAAATTAAAAGTCTAACTTTAGGATTTCAAGGTATAGCTATAACAATATAAATGTATTTAAACTAACTACAAAAACACCTTATATATATCTACTAAAGAGAGCTATTGGTGAACGAAGTGAGCAAGGATGAGCGTAGCGAGTCCGCACTGCGATGAGAACGAAGAGAACAAGGTTTGTTATTACATCCATAACTGAGCACTAACTTTGTTATTACTTCTTTTATGGAAGCTATCTACAAAGTTTGTTAACTCTTCATGAAGGAGCTCTTGTTGTCTATCAATCATAGATTGGTTAACATCAGCAGCCATCTGCTGCACCCAATAACCAACAGCTATTGATAAAGCATCAAGACGGTCATCATGTACCAAGCTACCTCTATCTCTTGTTATCCTAGATAACTGATACATAAGCATGTACCTGGTTTGTTGTTCAATAGGATAGGATAGAGCTGACCTGTAGTCATCAGCGATGACGGAAGGGTCTACTATAAGTCTATGAGAGTTAAGCACAGGTTCTAAGGTATCTACTATACGAAGCTCCTTCTGTTTGTTATGTCTGACTTCTTCTATAGTAACAGGATAGGTTGTTCTAAACAGAGGCTTTATCAGCTCCATAAACATACCGTCACCAAAGTTAGACTCTATCACTACCTTATTAACTTTGTTATCCTTAGCGATAGCTACCAGTTGTTGTAAAGTCTTAGTGTCGTACCCACCTTTTATACCACCAGCATCCGGAACAAACAGCTGACCGTTTAGCATCTTTACTACAGCGTACCCTGTTTCATCCTTACCACGACCAGAGGGGTCAATAGACAGCACCGAGCCTGTGTACGGTATCATATCACCAACAGTGTTAGCAGGTCTTCTATATCGATCCCCAGCCAGTCCTACATTAGGTAACTCTCTATCACAGTTATCAGGGTCACTTGACCACACGATCTTTTCAGGAGCTACATCAACATCTACATCCATAACTACCAGGTCGTTAATCTTTAGTGGGTATCTATCAGCGTCCGATAGCTTCGGATTGAGCATGAACTGTAGAGCGTACCCAGTCCGACCGTACGACATCTTTCTTTCTTCTAGGTCGAGATCAGTGAATCGTAAGGGTTCTGTAGAAGTACCAATAGTCTCAGGAGCTATGTTATCCGCTATAAGGGGTGCTAGATCGCCTCCGTAGTTGTTTATAGCTTCTGTATCGTCTGGATACTCTGAAGGCCATATACGGCTCTTGTAGCCCCTCTCTCGCAGTTTGTTGTAGATACTGTCCTCACATTGAGGAGTACCAAGAAAGATGATACGGGAGGTGTCCAGGGGTTTAATGATAGCGTCGAACTCTTTTACTTGTTCATCCAGCTTATCTCTCATTCCTTGAGTAGCACTGTTGTTAGCTACTTCCACATCGTCTGCTACAATTATATCAGCACGAGATCCTGTTAGCTGGGACGATATACCAAGGGACTTAACAGAGGGAGCGTGAGAGGCTGGAGCAGGTCCTACATCAAATGCTATCTTACTGAATCGTTGGTTCTCTGACGGCTTTAATCCTTGTAAAATGGGAATCTCCTGAATGATTCGCAAGGTAAAAGTAGAGAAGTCATCTGATCGATTCTTAGACGCAGATACAACAAGTATGTTCTTAGATGGGTCCAGCAGCAGCTGATGTACTACAAAAGCTGAACAGACCCACGATTTTCCGACACCACGGAACGCCATGATAACAGACCGCTTAGGACCGTTTTGCAGGTACTCAGCGATGTCGTATTGTAGCGTTGTTGGATCGGGGAGGTTTAAATGCTTCCAAACCAGGAATAGAAAGTTTCTAAAGTCCCTAAACTGTGGCGGTATCTCTTGGTGTTTCTTCGGTTTCAAATGGTACGTTGATTTCGTCAGCTAATGCGTGTAGAGGTGTACCGACTCCTGAGTCCATAGTTACCATGTTATCCTTTAGGAATTGTCTTGCTCCATTTAACAACGCAGCATTGAACTCTCCTTCAGCGTGCATAAGCTCGATGCTTTCCTTGTACGCTTTAGCTACCTTGTCGTGTAGTTTACTTCCCTCTTCGTGACTTAGCATATACTTACTCTATTAATAGTTGTTATCTTTGTAAACAAAAAGAGGCAGCCCGATTGGACTGCCCCTTGATGATATGAGTAATAGACTCTTAGCTTAAAGCAGCTTCAAACTCAGAAACAGTTCCTAACTCAGTACCGTTGTGGTAGAGGTTAGCGTCTAAGTCTGCAAGCGAAGCACTACCGTCAGTCGAAGAGATGTCAGTAGCAGCAGCTGTTGCGGAAGTAGAGAGAACTTTGAACTTGTCGTCTCCTTCGTCCCAGATAAAAGCAACATTGCTTTCGGAAGAACCACGCTCAACAACAAAACCTCCGTCATTGGAAGCATTGGTTCCGGAAGCAGCACCTTTAGAAAGGTTCATGATGCTGTCAGTTACATCGATGTTAGTGGTGTTTACGGAAGTCGTAGTACCATTAACAGTCAAGTTACCGCTGAAAGTAGCGTTGGCAGCACTGATGTTACCGGAGAAGGAAGCGGAGTTACCGTCGGAAGCGAGGGAACCAGCTTGAGTTTGCAGAGCAGAGATGTCTGTGTCGTTGCTGGAAACATTGCTTTGAAGGGTGGAGATGTCCGAATCATTCGATGAGACATTGCTTTGCAAAGTGCTAACATCAGATTGAAGTGAAGAAATATCACTGTCATTAGACGACACATTGGATTGCAAGGTAGCGATGTCACTATCATTGGAGCTAACATTGGACTGAAGAGTCGAGATGTCAGAATCGTTAGAAGCAACAGCGTCAGCAACAGTTTTAAGTTGGCTATCAAGAGCTTCGTCAGCAGCTTTAAGGCTGGCTACAGAACCGAGATAGTTGGTCGAACCGTTAGCGGAATAAGAACCGTCAGTACCAAGACCGGCACCAGTTTGAGTAGCATCTACTTCGGTTTGAAGAGCTGAAGTGTCAGAAGCACTATCAACATAAGCCTTAGTGGCAGCGTGAAGGGAGGCAGTAGGAGCACCTGAGAGCGTCAAAGCTCCGGTCATTGTTCCTCCTGCGAGGGCAAGCTTCTTATCAAGCTCTACTTTGGTTTTTTGACCCAATTGGGTAAGCAAACTAGACATAATATATTATCCTTTGTTGTGGGTTAGTTGTGTTAAAAAAGAGTATTAGCGGAACTAATGAGTGTCAAGCTTCAGCAATTATAATGTCACCAGCTTCTGTAAGTAGCGAATCACCAAGCTCATCTGTAAGATGTATAGCTTGAGGTATAGCAGAACCGAGACTACTAATCAACCAATCACTTCCGTTATCTATTGCTAGACAAGGACTTCCGCTATCACCATCAGATACATAAGCGACTCGTCCTGCTGTTCCACTACTTGGTAAACTTGTTGAGGTGTACGATCCTAGTTGTAATAACTGAGAGACAGTAAGATCGCCACTGATAGTACCTCCGGATGTATTCAGCTTATTATCAAGCTTGGCTTTAACCTTCTGTCCTAATTGTGTAAGTAAGCTACTCATATCGAGGCGATGTTATATTAGGGTGTAGTTAAACCGTCAATGAAATCTTGGTAATCACCCACTTCTTCTTCACGAGCGTCAAGGAAGTAAGGCAAATCGTTCCAGGCAGTCGTCCCGTCACCTATCTTAATTCTGTTGCGAGCCGAGTCTATCTCGATTCCTATCTCCCCCTCTAAAAGTACGGGGTTAGCTGTGCTCCAGTTCGTAGCGGAATCGTTTCTAAGTTGTATTCTTTTACTGAAAGTTGCCATTTGTTACGCTCCTCCTCCATTGTAAACATCTAAATTATCACTAGCGTTTGCACCTAAACCGTCGATCTGTGGGTCAGTCAGGGCAGCGTTACCACCAACCAATCCGATGATGTCAGGGTCTGATGTAATAGAATCTGTAATCGCTTTAGCAGCTTGTGTAGTAGCGACTGCTTCAGCCACTCCTTTACTAGCAACATTACTAAGTGTCCGGTACTGAGCAGACAGTGGGTGTGGACGAACTATAGGACGGATAGGCATATTAACACTTCCATCTACGCAACGCTAATGCTTTACGAGTAGGTCTACCTTTACTGTCCTTCATCGGTCCTTTTACTCCAGACATCCTCGCACAGAAGGAACGCTTTCTAGGACCACCACCAGGTTGAGGAGCTTTCAGTTTAGAACCAGTAGCACGATTGTACTTCCGTCTACCTTTAGCAGTTAACCCACCCTTACGGGACTTCTCACCTCTACCGAGGGATAACGAAACAGACCGAGCCATTACTTTTTCTTCGGGAACCCACGCTTCATATTAGCGTAAGCTTTAGGAGTAATGGTAGACTTCTTCTTACTACGGCTGATACCGAGTTTCTTTCTTCTGTTCATGTTGTAATATAATCCTTTTGGCATATCTATTTCCTCACTAATAATTCCATCATACGATCTAATTTGTTATTCATCTCCTGTATAGCTGACTCGACTTTACCGATTCTACTTTCAACAGCAGCGTCTCTTTCCCGTTGTGTAGCTAACTCCACCTCTATCTTGGTAAGTCTTTTATCACCGACATCTAACCGTTCAACCATGCGTTTAATAATCCAACCGATAACTCCAAGGGCGACAGCTAGAGCGGTGTTAAGAAGACCTGATAGAGAGTCGATCATTATTTCTATTAAATTCTATATGTAACTGTAAACTGAATATCGGCAGTACCTGAATTTAAAGCTCCAACTGTTAGACTCAAGTCATTACCTCCCGATTGTGATTGTCTAAGTTGAACCACATCTGAATTATCCGCAATTTGAGGAACTACAAAACCATTGAATGTTATCTGTTCAAGAACACATGAACCTTGACTCAAACCTTCACTTGAAGCTGTAAATGGTAAACCTTGTATGTAAAGAGTATTACCAGCGGTCATACCTGTAGTATCAATATTTAACATTTGAGCAGAGATCGTAACAAGATCACCGTTTCTTACATATCTTAGCCCGCTGAGTGTACCTATAGTAGCTGTATTCCCACCTGATGCTGCATCTGAAATAACAGGAGTCCATGCCGTAGCTGGTTTATATATTGGAATGGTATCTGAAAAAGTAATACCGCTTGCTATGATCCCTTCGTTATAAGTGCTTCCTACAGGTTCAAACTTATCATTTAAAGAGATTAGATAACCATCACTAGTACTGACACAGTCATAAGCATTACCGCCTGTAAATGTATTGCCTCTAAAAACTACCGTATCTCTAACCTCATCTAATCTTACATGGTAATAATCATTCCCATAACCATTTATATTGGCTAAAGATTGAGCAAAGAAATTACCGTCAATAATAATACTTGTTTCAGTTGCATTATTATTAAAGAATATTTGAGGAGTGGCGAATCCTGTATTACCTCTATTACTTTCAAAGTAGTTACCGCATATATAGATACTAGAACCAAAGTTAAGGCGTAAACCGCAAAAGTCAGTACCGTTACCTTGCATTGTGTTGCCTATAATTCTTACACCATAAGATGATTGACCGCTACTTCTTCCGATCTTCATACAACCGTTCCCACTCTCCATTGTATTATTTGAGAATGTGCAAGACCAAGCTTGATTAAGGTCTATGAAGTAATACTGGTGCTGAGTTGAATGGCATCCATCAACGGTAATTTGTTGAGCAAATGAATTGTTACTATCTTCCCCGCTCGCTTCAGTAAAGAACCCATTACAATATTCAAAGAATAAATTTCTAAACTCACAACGCCACATCCTACCCACATTAAATATGCGAGCGTAATTAGGCATAGTAATGTAGTTATTCTTGTATGTCGTTCTATCTGTAGCGTCAGAAGCAGCAGCGGAACTTGAGCAGAAATTTAAATCTTCAACGAAAACTGCACTTACACACTCGGACGCAGCACCGTCAGGACCAGCCATCCAAACATTATTAGCACCTACATTGTTTACTACAATACGACTATTAGAGCCATCTCCGTAGATTTTAATAGGTTCAGGTTGATCTTGATAAGTAGGATCACTTTCAGCGAATTGAAGGCAAGTGTTAATCTTCCCGCTTTGTGGTTCAAAATAATACTCACCAGCGGGGAAATAAATCGATCTACCACCTGTACCATTTTGAGCCGCATTGATTAAAGATTGTATAA
>Ga0208645_1001503_pt1 | contig 20216 bp, 38 predicted proteins | sample VirMetDEL_Sep_01_FD_184519 | JGI IMG/M metagenome (GOLD analysis project Ga0208645, IMG submission 184519) | Aqueous microbial communities from the Delaware River and Bay under freshwater to marine salinity gradient to study organic matter... | ecosystem: Environmental > Aquatic > Marine >... | reverse complement strand
CAGGTAATAGCAGCAGACTGTTGAATACCAAGTTCCCACGCCATAGCTGCGTTAGCTTCAATGGCAGTAACACGTAGCATCTCAAGTGTATCAGCTACCTCTTTACCTTTATGCAATGCAGCACAGTCCATGATGCCTGTCAGTGATACACCAAGCAAGCGTTCTTCCTCTGTATTATTCTTCCAAATCTTACGCAGATAACGAAAGTTTGTTAGTGTAGCTTGGAATGTACCCAGAATAGTAGCAAGCCGTACCTTCTCTTTCAAAGAGAGAAGCGTATCTGTTTCACGTGCAACTACCTCAGACAAGTTACAGAACTGGTATGGACGAAGGATAATCTCAGAGCAAGGATTACAACCAAAGTCTTGGTCAGCATCACGCCTACCATTCTTGGCTGCTTGCTTCTTAGATGATTCACGATTGAAGATACCACGTTCACCTGACTTGCTGTCGTACAGTGACAACCATTCACGCATGAATGTACCCATCTCTGGCTTCTGCTTGTACGCTACAGAGTTATTAGCCAACGCACGTTGCCCTTCATTCTCCCACCACTGACCTGATTTAGCGTGAGCCATCTGGTCATCGTTAAGATTAGACAATGAAATCAATGCACTACGGCGTACACCACCAACGACTACCACTTCACCAATCTTACACATGATGTCGTGACATTCTATTGGGTAGAGTCTACGTCCCTTTGCACCTTTGAACTTCTGTATGACAAACTCAAACAGTTCTACCAATGGCTGTGGGCCTGACGCACGACCACCGAATGTCTTCAGCCTTGCACCTGCTGGGCGTACCTCTGATACATCCCACTTAGGAACCTGACCAGTGTACAACATAGCAATCAATTCTTTCAGTGACTTAGCCCAACCCGGACGACTGTCACCTACCTTGATTACTGTGTCTGTGTTATGAAACTCTTCATTCACAATAGGCAGCTTCTCAATATTGTGACGTTCAACGCTAAAGCCAACGCCAGTGCCACACATAAGGATGTACATAGTCTCATCAAAGGCACGTGGGCTATCCACAGGTACGTATGAACAGTTGTATCCACCTACATGGCAACGGTCTAGTGCTGGGCCGCTAGTCATCAATGCCCTCATACTAGGCATGATTGACTGATTCAATACAGCTTCTTCCAGTTCAGACCTCAAGTTGTCAGATAACTTATAATTATTATTGATAGCCAAGTGATTAGCCATATAATCAAAATATCTTGATACTGTTTCATTCCAAGTTTCTCTTCTTTGTTCATCTTCTTTCCACCTTGCATAGCGTGAGAGGGCAATAAAATTTTGATAGTCTGTTGGTAGCTGATTGTTCATTTAATACTCCATTACTGTTCTAATTGTTTTAATTGTTACACCATCTATGTCATGTAAAATATCAACTAAAGCATCTTCTAATTCTTCATCTACACGTCCATCTGCTGGTATAGCGTATTCCTCATCGTCAATATTAAAAGTTATAAACATTTTAACTCGCATCTGCCATAACCTCTTCAATCAACTTATCCAGATACCATCTGGCTTTCTCTAAATCCTCTACAGGCTTTTCTTTGTAGTCAAATCGCCATAGATACTTCATAATATTACCTTGCAGATAATATTTAAAGCCATCACCAGTAGCTGCAGAGATAGCATGAATACATTCAATACCTGTTTGATTGTAATGTGGTGGACTGTTGACCATATCTACTGCATCTGATTGCTTATTAGCTTGCTCAGATTTAGTATTCATCCACCGACTATCTACCTCTGTAGCTTTAGCTTTCATAAACTCCTCGTGTCTCATCATGCGTTCCCCTTTGTTTTACTGCCAAAACTTAACTTAACTACATTAGAATCTGTATATTCTACTTTTGCTATTCTATCCTCAATATCTTCTATTTCATCTGAGTTGTCAAGCATATAGTGTTCCATAGTCTCTAAAAATTGTGGGTTTTCATCCATATAAGATACACAACAGGCAACTAAATTTGTCAAATGCATAAGATGTAACATACTCTCTCTATCCATTGGATTTGTTTTGTCTGTAACAATATTTACTTCTAATTCCCCTGTCCATGAATTTTCATCATCTAACATTGGTTTTAGTTCCACATAAAATGATTCTGGATTATACATGATTATCTCCTTTTAATTTTTGTACCGCTAAACTTTATAAAGTTAGGGTAGCTGTTCTTACCTTTTTCCTTCAACCAATCTTCGGGTATAATCCGGTCATAATATCGGAAGCCATATTTTGTACACCATTCACCATATGTAGACTTAGCACCCTTACGTAGTTTGCGTCTGCTGCTTTCAAACACAAAACGAATATCCAATTTGGGATGCTGCTTTTGTATAGCCAGATGCTTGCGTCTATCTGCTGCGGTGAACATACCTTTTGTTTCAATAATGATACCATTGAACAGCACGAAGTCTGGTGTGTAGGTTCTGTATGCAAGGTCTTCCCACTCAATCTTAACTTGCTCATATAAGAAGTCTACTTTGAGTTCTGTTAGGTAGTCAGATACCTTGAGTTCCAGACCGCTACGATAGCCATACTTTCGTGCTGCTCTGAATTGTTTTGCGTTAGGCAATGTCACGCCATAGCATTGATGGTAAGGTGTATCTGTAATTTGTATTACGATACCCTAAAGATTTAAGTTCTTCCTGAATTGCTTTATCCGCTTCATTACGTGCTGCAATAGCATCTCGCAACCCAGCAGTTTTTCTGTCACGATACTCTTTACGCAATTCAACAAGGCGTTGTTCTGTAGCTTTAATTTCATCCAATAAAGCATCAAATTCCAGTCTGTCATCATTCATCTTTATACTCCTCTTTTAGTTCAATGTATTGCACAATTTTAGGAAACTTAGCCTGTGACTTTACCTGTTCTCGTTCAATTAGATTAGGCCAACAAGTATTTTTAAAATCACAGAATGTACAGTGTTTATTAAGTACTTTGTTTCCTGTTTCCTTTCCCCTGAAGGTTTCAGTCTCAGGCTCAAAGCATCTTTTAAATTCGTTAGCCTTAACCGTTTTGACTGCTTTCTTTATATTGGTTATTTCTTTTTCAATGTCAATACCTGTAGCTGGTACATATTTAAATTTTCCATTGGCTTTGTTTACTACCCACCAGCCGCCAGCTTTTTTACCAGAAGCCTTTGCATAACCAGCGAGTTGTCCTATGTAGCCAAAGCCATCACCGCTGGCAAGGGTGCTGTAGGATTCAAACTTGTTTCTGTATGACCAGTCTGAAGCTGATTTAATATCATCAACTGCACCATCAAGGATAAGGTCATAAGAACCAGAAATGCTATCGTCACCAACATCAAGAGTAACTTTGTCCGTGTCTTCATACTTTACTCCCGCCTCTGTTAATAGTCCTTTGAAGACAGCTTCAACGATGTCTCCAATCATCATGTTCATTACGAAGTTATTTGATTTAGTTTGCGCAGCCTCTGGCTTGTTTTTTTCAAACCATAGTTGACAGGTTGGCCTACCAACATTAGACATACGCAAACTAAATTCTTTTTTCTCACGCTTACCGAATTGGCGGCGTAAGGCATCCATTATGTCAGTGCCAATTTGTTTAATAGTTTCTTCTGAAATTTCACTATTACCATTGGCAGCGTCACTCATGTACTTATGCAACGCCAATTCAGCAGGGTGATTCATTATGCTGCTCCTTCTTCCAGTTCAATGTCAATAAAATCTTCAACAATATCAACATCTTCTTCAGACATAGCTGCTTCTTGACGCTGACTTGTTTTAGCATCCCACTCTTTGTAGATATAGTCATTGAAGTTTTTTACCCAAGCAAGAAAGTTTCCAAACTGCTCGTGATCTTCCGCTTCAATCTCGTGTGATGCTTTCAGGTTAGCTTTACAAATTGGTGTAAAGTAACTTGATCCATTCGGAAGTTTGTTTTCTTTTGGATCAGAGAAAACAATTTCGTGTTCTGGTGGAACAAGTTCCAGTTTAGTAAACTTACCAAACTCTTCACCTATAATCTTAAAGGCTTCCTTGTTGTCAATTTCCCATATGAAAGGTGTTGTGACATTATCAACAGGTTTACCCTGCGAATCAACAGCATCCTTCATAGTGACAATACCAAAGATAATACGAACACGTTTAATCTGACGAATTAAATCCTGCATATCTGCTGGTAGTGCTTTGAAATCCTCAATCCATCCAGAAGGTTTTCCACAGTTAAATTTACCTGTGTTGTCTTTAAGATCATCATCAAGTGATATATCCATTATTGTACGATGGAATGTACCCTTTGGCTCATTAGGCTTTGGGTTTTTATTGGCAACGTATCTACGATACTGAAAGCGTTGCATAAAAGGACGAACACTTATGTTCTTGCTGTAATAGAATGTTGAATTTTCACCTTCTACTACTTCAAGACGATATGTGCCACCCTCAACAACTTCCACATTTGTTAGTTTACCGTTAATTTCAGCTTGACCCATCACAGGTTGATGCCATAGACGAAGACGATTTAATGTACTGGTCTTCTTAGTACCCTTCGCTCCATCAGCAGCAAATCCCATTAACTTGTTCATTGCTGCATAATTATCGGTGTGTATTGTTACAAGATCATTCATATAATTTTACTCCTTTCGTGTCTTGAACGCATAGTTATATCACGCTACATCCTTAGTGTCAAGCCAATTCGGTCCTATTTTTGCTTCTAATAAAAGAGGAACATTTAACTGTATTTTAAACTTAGAATTAACTAAGTCTGTTAAGTTATTGTTTGTCTCATTTATTATTGCAATTACCTTCTGCTCTTCATCTGGATGAATATCTATAACAATAGAATCGTGTACAGTATTCACAATGCAACTATGCATATTTTCTAGTTGCTTGTCAATATATAAAAGTGTTAATGGCACAATATCTGCTGTTGCAAATGACTGCACAGGGTAGTTTTTTATCTGTGTAAAGTTTGTAACTGTACCATTTTGTCTTCTGGTTACGTTAGGAAAATAAAACTGCCTACCAGAAGGTGTAGTTATCATATTAGTTGTTACAGCTTCTTTAGCCAGTCTGGTATGCCAAGCTGCGACCCCTTTGTACTTTTCTGTAAAGTGTTCGTAGTATGCCGCTTCTGCTGGTGTTCTGCCGAAACCTGTCGCACCGTAGAGTGGCGCGAATGTATGTGCTTTCGCATCCTGTCTACTCGTAGGTTGACCAGCATCACTAATAACTTTAGCGGTGTATGAGTGTACATCAAATCCAGTAGATACTTCTTCAATAGCAACTCCATCTTGTGATAAAAATGCGGCGGCACGAAACTCAAGCTGGGCAAAGTCAGCTTCCATTATCTTACCACCCTCAAATCGTGACACAAATACTTTCTTAACAGGGAATGTGCCGCCACGAGGCATATTCTGCATATTAGGATCAGCACCAGAAAAGCGACCAGTAGCTGTGCGATGCTGTAATAGACGGACGTGTAACTTACCATCCGCTTTTGTGAAGGTTTCAATGCCTTCAACAAACGAAGATAAATACGTATCTAAAGCACTAAGGCGTTTTACTTTATGTAAAAAACTCTTTGCTTCATCCATATTCTTTTCTTTTGCAAAACTCTCAAGAATGTCTAGGTTTGTTTTGGATGTAGTAAATCCATGCGCACTTATCCATTTAGCTGTAGGTGCAGAGAAACGAAGACCAGCAATTTCATTAGTAGGTATAAAGTGAAACCCAACACCAGCACAATCCTTGCAAGTAGAAGGTTTAGCATATGGTGTACCATTCTTTTTCATCTTATGAACTTTACCACGACCATAACAGCTAGGGCATTGCTTTGCTTTTGTTTTAAAAACAAGTTCAGAATTTTCCCTTACAGTATCTTTGAATACATCTTTTTTCATGTAAGGATCAAAGCAATTCTGCCACATAGCTTTATCAATAGGCTTACGACTATAAATAACTTGAGATAACTGCTCTGGGCTATTTAAGTTTACTGGCGTATCCCCCATCAAATCAGACACCTGCTTTTGTAGTTCGTTTGTAAGTTGAATCTTCTCTTGTTCAAATTCTGTACGAACAGATGCTAATGCTTCTTTGTCTACAGAGAAACCACGCTGATATATACGTGCGAGGCAAACAGCTACCTGATTAGTCAGTATAACTGTTTCCATTAACCCTGCATCCTTTTCTGTATTAAGACGATAATACAATTTATCAGCTAATTGCTGAGTAGCATGAAGGTCAGCAGATAGATATTCACATAACTCATTGTGAGGTATATCACGAGTACTATAACCCTTCTTGAAGTATTCTTTTAGTGTGTCTTGCTTTTTAGTATCCAGTTCATAGCGTTCTGCACAAGCCTCAAGAGATAATGGTTCTTTTTGTCCACGTTGTAGTACATACTCTCCTAACATTGTGTCAAACACAGGCCCATCATATTTAAATCCAGATTCCCACAGCCACATCAAATCGTAGGCGGCATTGTGTGCGATGATGATAGTAGCTTGGTCAAGCCACTTTTGAAGCAGGTTGTGTCCGTGGTATGTATGCTCACGCTCACTGTGGTCAAAGGTAATCAGGTCTTCCTGCCCTTGGTCAGTAAGCACACCTACCATAACCAATGTATTCTCTGGCTCAAATGGGTCAAGGTGCATCTTACCATCACGTTGTGTTACTGTATTTTCTATATCAAGTGTTAATTTCATCTAACTTCTCCTTATGTGCTTGTAGGTATTTAACTGCGTTAATTACAGTTGTCAAGTCATCTCTGAAACCACCAAGCCCATCATTACAGTGTTTACATATATAACCACGAAAAGTATTTGTATCGTGACAATGATCAAGTACCCATGTCCCCAATAGCTTTTGTCCATATTTATTTACTTCGTCAATGGTACGTTTACAAATAGGACATTCATAGTCTGCTTCCTGTGGATACAGGTTTTCCTTTCTCAACTCAGCAATTACTTTACGATGTCCCGACTGGCAAGACCTACAGGTTCTTTTAATTTCAGCCTCACCAGTTTTTGTGTAGGACATCTGTTGAAAGTTAGTCACAGGCTGTCTGATGTCACATTTGATACAGACTAAACCATCTTCACATAACTCATCTAGTTTATCTTCTAAAAAGAAATCTAATTGTGTCATGCCGTATACCGTCCAGTACGGTAATCTAGTTCGCAGTGTACAACCCCATGCCACCCAGATAACTTGTTCTTAACAACATTGAGGTGACGCTGTAGGTCTTCAACATTGGGGTCATCGTCTTGCTTCATTGGATTCTTTGCAATCAATATCATAAGGTCAGCTTCTGCAGCTTTACCTGTACGAGAACCTTCCATCATTGACTGATTGAGAAGAACCTTACCTTCTGCCTCTGCAGATAACTGAGACATATAAAAGACTGCACATTCATATTGCTTTGCAATCATACGAGCATGAATTGCATTAGCCTTTAGTGCCTCATCAGGACGAGCAAAGCCACCAGTACGAGCAAACTTATCGCCCATGTCTAGCAGAACAACATCAGGCTTATATGTTTTGCATACAGATTCAACCCATGCCATGTCACGTCCTGTAGCATCTTTAATCTTAATGCGTTCTTTTACAGGTGAGTATAAGTCACGAGCCTTTGCTGGATTAGATTTAATCTCTTTCATTGTCATACCTGTAGCGGCTGTAAGATAACGTGCGCCTACACGATGGCTACCTTCCTCATTACAGAGAATGATACAGTTAGCACCTTGAGATGCTAGACCGCCCGGTGATGCAATCAAGCTGGCATGAAAAGATGTCTTGCCTGTATTTGGTCTTGCACCAATCTCAATAAGATGTCCAGCATTGATACCTTCAACCTGACGTGTAAGGCTAGGAATATTAAACGTCCAACGTGCCTCAAGGTCATTCTTTGCAAGCAGTGTTTCAATGTCCATGTCATCCCACTCCACGTTAAGGTCAGGGGTAAAGTCATCATTGTATTGTTCAATTAAACGCCGCAACGGTTCTAGGCTCGTCTGTGTACCATTAACAAAGTCAAAGCCAATGTTGGCTACATCTTCACCAACTACCTGCTGAAACAATTTAGATAGCACTTCCTGTGCTACATCTTCACCAAGCGGCTGTTCTTTCTTTACCTGCGCAAACAGAGCCGCATAAGCAGTCTTCTGTGCAGTGGTCATTGATGGGTTGTTTGAGATAAACAGTGCCTCTACTTCATCAGGTGTAACGGTACGTTCATAACGTGACATAGCTGAATCAATAGTCTGCTTAATCTTACGAGCATCCTTGCCAAACAAACGGTCAGGACACCTAGCCCCACGATGATTGTCGTAGAACTGTTTATTCATTAAACTTCTAATGAGTGATAATTCCATTTAGCTTCTCCATATCTGTCGGGTTACGATATTTCAAATCGTCTTTAATGCGTAGTACACGAACATCGTTTACATGACCACGTAATTCTTTTGCAAACTGCAAATTCTTAGGTAGGGCATCGGGGTCTAATGCAACTACGGCTGTTGAGAACTGTGCAAGATACCCTTTATGCGATTCTTGTAGAGATGTACCAAGTATCGCAACCCCGACAAAGGATTTAATGCCACCAACCACGGCTGCACTCACACAGTCCTCAACAACAACTGCGACTTTACCATGTCCATACGAATATGGCAAGCCACTATTTCCATATCTTTTCCATTTAGGTAGACGCTTACCTATGGCACGGCCTGTAGCATCTACAGTTACACCATCGTGTATAACGGGGAAGACCACCCTATCGTCCTTCACATCGTACATCACACCTAATTCGTCAGGGTCTAACTGATAGCGATAACAGAAGGCCAGTACAGTACGTTTGTTACGATGTGGAACAATGTAATTGGGCATTTCAAATGTCTGTGTTTCTGTAGCATCTGCTACACTACGCATATTCTTTATATCCTGTACTGATAACCGTACACGAGCATTACCACCAACAGTACAAGATACTTTGTAGCAATTCCACAATAAAGCACCCATATTATTTGTCACAGTAAATGTTTTATAGCCACCACAAATAGGACAATTAAGCCTACGAGATTCACCATTAGAAACATTTAAGTCTTCTACATAAGTTTTCATGTTCATCATTATAATATCCTTATTATATATGTTTATATATAGTCCGTTGGGCAATGACGATGTTTTAATATCATATATTTTAACTACCGTCAATCCCTTTTCGTGCATTTAATGCTAAATTAGCACTAGCAAATGTGTTTTTCATGTATGGTTTAACTGACTGTGGATTAGCGTGTCCTGTAACCGACATAATTTGTGCCATATCCACACCCGCATCTACCATTTCAGTTGTACCTGTACGCCGCAAGTCAGATAATCGTAGTTCATCTGGTAATCCAGCCTCTTGCATCACCTTACGTGCTAGTTTAGGTAGCTTTGTAAGGCCGTAGGGGGCGTATACACCGCGTCTAGGGCGTGTAGAGGGGGCTACATACTCCTGAAAGCCAAAGGCCCCTCTCTGGTCTTCTAGCATTGATGCTAATTCTTCTGAAATTGGCAAAAATACCTCTGCCCTACGTTTTGATTGCTTGATGTGTACACGTTTATTGTCTAAGTCTAAGTCAGACCATTTCAATACTCGCATATCCCCTAGTCTCTGACACCATTCATAGGCCATATGTGCTATAAGTCCTATGTTTCTTGTATGAAACTCTGTGTACGCCACATCAAGAAACTTGAGTACCTGTTCACGTGTCCAGACAACCTTACGAGGCTTCGTTCCACGCCTTTTAACACTCAAGAATGGATTGATGAGGCACAATTCCATATTCAGCCCATGATTGATGGCAATACGAGAGGCAGACAAGACGTGGTTTGCCAATGCCACGCCTCTGTCACACCATTCATTGTACGCTTCTTTAGCCATACGAGAAGAAACTTTTTCACAATCACACTCGCCAAATCTTTTGTCTTGTACAACTGTGTCCAACATAATACCGATATGGTACTTATATTGTGCTTTAGTTTCTTCCCGCAATTGCTTGAAATCATAGGAAGAATAGTAATCTTTTACTACTCGTTCTAGTTTCATTATGCTGCCAATGCTCTAAATTGAGGTGCTTCAATCCACTTAGCAACTTCCTGTTCTCTAGCCCACATAGACTGTGCTTCAGTGTCGTTGCCCGTGTTACGAAGATTAAAACCATTACGCTCGTCAGCATAGCTGGCGTAGTTGGTAAAGGCAGAGTACAATGCCCAGAGATTACGTCCACGAGTGGCAACCTCTTGGTTATATAAGCTGAACATCTTCTCTGATTTATTTTCTGATTTAATTATAGCGTCCAGCAGATTTTTTACATTTTCAGCTTTTAGACTGATTGTTGCCCAACGCTGAAACATATCAGCAGACTTATCAAAGTCTTTAATGGTTGTCTTTAACTGATTAATAAACACACCCAAATTAAAGTTTGATGTATTCTTACGCTTAACTTTATCATAATCGCCTGTAATCATTCCATTAGTGCAAAAGAAATCAATCGCACCAAAGAACACCATATTACTACAGGAACCATCAATACCATGTAAGGCAATCAAACGAGGCGCAATGGTTGTTGTGTGCTTATCTGTTTCAATCTTACGCAACTTGTTTGGCATAGTCATGTCCATCATAGCCCATGCATTATTTTTAGCAGTGCTATATTTTATGTTCATGTTGTTGCATACATCAGAACCCAAGTGTTCAGAGATTGTGTTATGTGTTCTGGTAAAAAAATCACCGTGACTTGCACAAGTAAAGTCCTTACCAACAATCCCAAGATATTCGCCTGTATTTCCATTGATGACGTATTTAGATTTGTCAAACTTTGTAGTTTCAAATTCTACAGGAAAGTTTAGGTGGTCTGGAACCAATTCATTTGCTGTAAAGTCTAATGGCATATCTATTCTCCTTTTCTAAAGTGTAGCACCTGCTACAGTGCCAAGTGATACTGTGTTATATAGGGTTATAGACGCAGTGTCAAGTCTCAATGTTGAAATCGTGCTTAACTTGATCTGCGGCGGCTTCAAGTTCTTGAAGTTCATATGCAGGAATATACTTAACACCAGTATAGATACCGTCATGTGCAATACTTTCAGCCCATTTGTGTAGTTGTATGACGCTTGCAAGCAAGTCAACAGGAACTTGATTAACAATCTTTTGACGTTCTTTACGTTCTTGTTCACGCTTCTTTTCAAAGAAAGCCATACGTTCATCCATAGTCATATTATCTAGTTTTTTTGTCATATCATATCTCCTTTATAGTAAAGCAAGTAGGGGTAACACTACAAATATAAATACTACAACATCCATTGTGGCATCTCCCTTCCTTTGTTGTATCGTGCAAAAGCACTTTTGTCAACCTTGTAGAACCTGCGATAAGCAATGATAGGCCAGTTCTCATCCGTCTTTAGGTCATCGTGTCCACTGAAACACTGTGGATGTGGTGTCATAAAGTTGGTTGTGTCAGGTATTTTGCAGACACCAAACTCCAATGCATGATAATGCTTGCCAGCACCATGCTGTTTGCCATAGCGGTGTGTATACTCACGAAGCATTGCATCATATAGCCGGAAGGCATAGCCGTAGTTACGCTGGTTGTCCATTGCCCACAGTGTGCAAGGGTGCTTCTGATGCACAGGCTTGTATAAACCACGAGCCTCTGCATACTCAGGTGCATGATGCCACAGTGCAGTACATAGCATCTGTGCTTCTTCCAATGGCATCTTGACAATATGCTGGTCACACAGTGACTTAGCGATAGCATCGGGGTGATGCTCAATTAAAAACCTGTTCATGTGTCATTCTCCCACTTTATGTTGAGTTCAATTTCATTCCACGCAGATTCATAGGCAGCATCCCAATTAGTATGGTATCCTCTGTCTACGTCTTCGTCAGCCATTAAGATTGCCCAATGGTTAATGCAAGGCTCGTGGTCTAGTGGTAACTCATGCTCAATTAGAAATCTATTCATCTGCAATCGTCCTCATCAAATTTACAACGTGTTGTGTAGTATGCCATCAACAGTGCGGCAACCTCTGGGAATGTTTCCCAATCAGGTCTGCTACAATTCCACTGATGGTCAATCTCGCTGTCAAGCGCAACCAGTATGGCGTTGACTTGTTTCTTTGGTAAGTTAAGTGTTATCATCTTCATTCTCCTCTGCGTCTAAGATAGCCCAATATTGGTCAAAGGTATACACTTGTGTATCTGTTTCAACTTCCATTGGGTATGCACCGAAATGGGCATAGTGTTCATACACATATTCTTTGATGGCTTCATAGTCCACGTTCATCCTCATTCTCCTTCGGTAAGTATACATCTACATCACAGCCACAGTTAGGGCAGTGCAAGTTAGTCACCATTGCATATGTATCTTCACATCCATATGCTTCAGCATCATGGTCACATCCCCATATCAGTTCTGTATTACAGTGCCAACAGTTCATGTGTCATTCTCCTCATCAAAGTAAAAGAATATACGGCACTCATCACCCATGTCATCAGCAAGAAACCAACCTGATGGTTCAGCATTTTCTTTTGCAGGGCAAGTCAGCATCCATTCCCAAAACTCTTGTCGTGTCATCGTATAACTCCCAATACCCAATTCTCTGCACAGTTTTCGGCATACACCTCACTGTGTCCTTTGATGTTGCGTTCCTCAATGATAGCACCATCCTGCATCATGTACACAGTATAGCTACCATCAGGCTCTACAAAGACAGTCGCTTTGCGGTATGCACCCATGCCACGACTGCAATCTTCATCACTATAAAACTCATGCAACAGCATCTTCATTCTCCTCTGCGTGTTCAGCTATGTATTCACTAATACCAAACTCATCATCCAGTTCGGGGTAATCTTCCACTACACTTTCCACATCAGTAGTACACCAGTCATCACCATCGGTATATTCACCAATGTATCCCCAACCTTCATCAAGGTAACGTGCTGTCACCTCAAAGCCCATGTCTACCAGCTTGTCATAGATAGGCATAGGTGGTGACCATGCAGTGTAGAAGTACAGTTGTAATGTGTTAGCGTCAAAGCGAGTGCAGTGTGATTCATACACATCCCACTTTGTACCCCAATTCTGTAGACGCCACTCGTACCAGCCTGTCACACCATTCTCATCAAATCCTGCTGTGCCTTCAAGTTCCTTTGGCATAGGGATAAGTGTCTGGCACAGTGGCGTGTCATCTGTGTTCATGATGTTGTAAATCATGTCAATCTGCTGGCTGTCAGCGTGTGACAGGATTACTCTGTTGTCTGTATGATTAGGCATATCAAAACTCCTTCCATGCTATGTAAAACATTACAAGTATACACACTATATAAAACGCTAGTATGAATCCCATTACAATGCCATCTGTTTCCATTTGTCGCACCTGCTACAATTAAGTAGTCTGTCCATAGTTAAGCATACGTTCCTGTGTATGACGCTTGAACTTAGCCAGCTTACGGCGATTATGCTTGGCAGACCAGTCACGACTGTTCTTCTTGCCCTTTGGCTGACGCTTTGCTTTTTCTATATTCATGTTCCCATGCATCTTTCTGCTCCTTTTTACGATTGTATTTGGTATTGTCAGGCACTACCTGTGACCTACGTCTGTTCTGTAACATAGTCTTTGCAATAGGATTTATGCGTTTAATCATAATTGCCTCATAATCCTTCCATATTTGTAGCAGGTGCTACACTTAGTGTTGATGTAATAGAATAGTCTTACGCTTACCAATGGTAGTCTGCGAGAAACAGCCAGCTTTGCAGATACCACAGTGACCTTTCAAGCCCTTGCCAGTCTTAGGGCAGTCAAACAAACGCTCACCATCGGGGTCATGCGTCACGCTGTCATCACCATAAAACATAATATTCCAGCCATCACGCTTGAGCATATCCCACTCATCATGTGAATTGCTAGGATCAAGTGACGCATTGACAGCCATGTTGGGCAAGGTCATCAAGTCCTGTTCAATCATCAGCTTGAGCATTGGACTACGCCATGCCCTAGTCGGCATCCACCACACAGTATCAGGATTAGCCAAGGCAATCTCACGTACACGATACACATCTGCCGCATCCTTGATAGCTTCGCCACGTGTCATATGACGTACACGTTTGGTTTGCTTACGCTTACGCTGAAGCCATGACGATATACCACCAGCATTGATTCGGTTAATCGTCTGCCAAACAGTCTCACACCTATCGTCACGTTTAGCCATGTTTGGATATAGCTTGTATAGCTTGACGTTGTAGCAAGTGACATCACAAAACTCAGTACGATGGTCACATGAACCTGTGTGGTTTTCTGTGTCATTGATAGGGCGGTCATTGGCAAACATACCAATGTCATCACACCAACGAAACAAATCGTCTAATTGAACTTTTGTAAGAGCAGTCATAATACACCTCAGTGTTTAGGGGTTAGGGGTGACACACTATTGCATCACCCCATTGTAGCAGGTGCTACAGTCTATCGTGCCTCATGGATAACAAAGTCGTTGCCATTCTTTGAGACAACACGATACAGGTTCCAGAATGGGTTGCCATAGTAGCGAACATGATACCCATCATTTACCTGTAGGAATTTGCCACTGGCTGAAGTACCCACATAGTACTTGCCAAGGCGGTTATATTTACGAGTGTTAGTGCGATCAATAGTTGGCTTGATCCCAGATACACGATTGATAAAGTTAGTCATTTTTACTTTCATATACATGGCACATCTCCTTTTCTGCCAAAGTTTTAACGTACCCTTATTATGGGGTAGGGCAACCCTTATGTCAAGTGTAGCAAGTGCTACACATTATTGGTGGGCAAAGGTGAGTATAAATGCCACCATAGATGATGCAGACAAAAACAATGCTATACCTGCCCCATTCATATGACCACCATACATCAGCACAAAGCTGACAAAGAACCACAAGATGCACATACCCAATGCAATCACCATGAGTGTTAGTTTTTCTGACATATCAATTCTCCCAAAGTAACTTGTTTGTCGGCAAGTTTAGCCGCCATAATTAAGGCATCACACCAATCACCGCCAGTCTCACGCCACACGTGTATTTTGAATGTGTGCCAGTCAATCGGATCACATATACCTACACAATCAAGCACATGATCTTTGTATGTAGCCATACGCATTTCAGCATCAGTCATCATTGTTTAGTCTCCATTAAATGATAGGATTGTAGCAGATGCTACAGTTTTCTTAGCACCAAAGATTTTATGCCAACGTGCTGTACGTTCTTGTTTAGCTACAGCCTCAAGATAAGCCTTGATATTGTTAGCCGACATCATAACGCCATCACGTAATTCAGGATGTCTACCTAAATATGCTACACGTTCTTGATCAGGTGCTACTCTTTCAAGTGTACCATTTGAGCGAAGCCTACCCATACGATTGACATTCACCATGCGTCCATTTTCAAAGTTTTTAGCCATGAGTTTTAGCCCTTTTTTCTGTTTGCTAAGTTAAAGTCCCGATTATCAACAGCATCAATACAACATTGTTCGGTTGATGTATAGTGTAAACACTCGCCTGTATCCGCATCACACACAAAATAATCTCGCACTTGGTTATTGTGGTCATGCCAAAAAATCTTATAGCCTTTGTAATTAAACATTTTGTGTCACTCCGATTGTAGCAGGTGCTACAGTTAAAATGTGAAACCTAATTGCCACCATTACCAATGACAACCTGCATTGTTTTACGATGAGGCACTAAATAGCCCATGTCAAGCGCAAACTGTTTGGCATCAGATTCGGTTGGAAAATCCCTAGTCAATATGTGGGACGTTTTACCGGATACGCCATAGCTAACATTTAGACGACTACCCTCAATGCCCCATCCAGATGTGTATGAAACATAGAAGTTTTTAGCGGTAACTGTTCTTAACTCTTGCATCTTGTGACCTCATTAAAATTGTAGCAGGTGCTACAGTTAGGGTTGAAATAGCCTGATTTCCAAGCATCATCTATATTACCCCATGCCCATGCTTATGTCAAGTCAGCCCCATACCCATGCTCCATACTATCACGTACTGACATAATATGTTCATCCCCATGTCGTCCCCATGCCCTGTGTACTGTCATATGACACGCCAAATTGTGGGCAAAAGAAAACCCCGCCGAAGCGGGGCAAGTGTTGGGGAAAGTGTAGCAGGTGCTACATTGCGGCGGATTGTTTAGCAGGTTTTTCGTTTGCTTCATCAAACCAGAATGCAATCACCTTGTCAAAATCAATACCGCTTGCCTTGGCAAATTCTTCTATAGCGGCAAATTGCGCTTGCCAATTTTTTGCGTTGGTTTCTGTCCAGACTGTAGCAGGTGCTACATTTTCTGCAGGTGCTTTTTTGCCTTGTCCAGATTTGCCTTGGCGTTTTGCTTTTGCTTTTGCAATAGGCATACCATTGTCATCTAATTTTGATACCTTTTCGCGTATGCCTCGCACATGAGTAACGTTATCCAATAGACCATTTTGAACAGCGTTTTTCACTCTTTTGGCGTTTGTATCAATCCAAACGATTGCGGCCAGTTTATCATGTGCCGCATTTTGACGCCCTGCAAAGAGTGAATACCCTGCTTTTGTTAAGGCATCAATTAGCGGTTGTCCGCGCAATTTACCTTTAATTGCTACCACGTTTTTTGCATCCTGCAAAATCGCGTCAATATTATCATATAGAAAACCGGCTTGCCGATTTTCCAAACGTGACATTGTTTGATCATGGTTTTTTTCAAATTTAACTAGTACAGACATTTTTTTATTCCTCTCAAAATGTGGCGTTGGCGGTATTGCCTTGCCGATAATTAAAAGTATCAAATGCTAGCGTTTATGTAAAGCACAACGTGACATTGTAGCAGGTGCTACAGTGATGAATAATTGACACCTTGCCCGTCAATACCTTGACACCTGTCATTTTTTTGACGCTACTATCATGTGTACTATCGTACAACTATCATTACTGTCATAGGTCAACACTGCTGACCTATCTATGTTAGGGGTAGGTGATGCACCTGCAATGCGACCGGATGCGTTTTCGTGTAGTAGCACATTAAAACACAAGGTGCTAATGCCAAGTGATACTATATCACCTTGCCTTTATTGCGTTTTTGTTTGCTTTTCAATCGTTTAATTGTCGCACCTGCTACAATTATGCGGCAATATTTATTTTTTTATGCCGATTTGATGCCGATTGACCGACTACGCTCATTTGTCAAGGGGTTAGGCGGGGGCCATGGCCGGGGTGTACGTAGATATATACAGAGAAATACACAGATCAGGAAAATTGAGTGTTAACCACAAGGATAAGTGACACTATTATATGCACAAGTATTGTGCAACTGCCTAAAAATTAGGCAACTATAAGGGGTGTATGGACCAATTTAATCTTTTTTCAATTAGGGGGGTTGACATACTTGACGAAATCTGTTATAATTATGTATAACTAAGAGACATTATAAATGTAACATTAAAAATGTCTATACAATAATAATAAAAACTATTACAATGCTTCATTTATAATGTACATCCAATCTTGCTAAATACCATTATAACTGTACATTCTAACTGTACATTAAAGAAAACTCTTGACAATGGCTAAAAAATCCGTAAAACTATACACAGACAATGTACTTGATGCATTTTACGATGCTATCCGTACTAATACATTAGACCGTCTACATATACCCCACAGTGACGTATTTTATGTACGTAGTGCAGTTGAAGCCCACTATGGGCGTTCATTTACTTTGAAGCACGTAGAAGATGCTATGAGGGCAGAGGGATGGACAGAGAAAGATGAATAATGGTTTCATTCTTCCTATACATCTCCGTAATCATCACAATAGATGGGCAGGTTAAGACCCACACTGTTGTAGCGGATAGTTGCCCCAGCACAGAGTACGTGATGCAGTCACACCAAGCAATGGTGGATGCGGGCGAGATAATTGACTGGCGGGCTAGATGTACTCCGTATGAGTTTGACATGGAAATGCCAGCAGAGAAGGTGGGCGTATAATGGCTATTGATTATCGTGGTACAAAGTTCCCCGGTTATAACAAACCAATTAAATCTAACCGTGAAGGCAAGAAGATGATGGTGCTTGCCAAAGACGGTGACAAAGTAAGACTAATTCATTTTGGTGCTACAGGCTATGGTCACAACTATAGTGCTGCAGCCCGTAAGTCGTTTCGTGCTAGACACAACTGTGATACTGCCAACGACAAACTAACAGCCCGATACTGGGCGTGTCGTCACTTATGGAAAGGTCCGGGTGGCAGTACAGCATCATCACCAAAGTCTAGGAAAGGAAAATACTGATGGAAGACATCAAGAATATTGAAAATGCTAAAGCACGGGCAGAAACATTTATGAAGAACCGTGCAAATAAAAAACGTAATGAAAAATACACGCCCGGTTTTATTGAAATGGCTGTAACATTCTTAAACAAAACACCAAAAGAAGCAGGTTTGTTTGATGCACATCCAAAGTCAGCCAAAGGACGTGCTAAAACAAAAGAAACAAGCAAAAAGACAACTGTTAGTGATGAACAAAAAACGTCCTCGCAGGTTAGAAAAAAAGCAGATACCTTTAGAGGTATAGATAAACCTAATTTAAGTAAGAATTACAACGTAGGTGTTTCCAAAGGCGGTGTTCCATTTAAAGAAGCATTTGCTCACTTCCGCAAAAAAGGCGCAAAGACGTTTGAGTGGAATGGCAAAAAGTATACTACTGAATTGGCAAAGCCAAAAGGAAAGAAATAATGGGATTACGTGAAATGTTAGATAACCTGCTTCCTGCTGATACACCAGCGGAAGTAAAGGCAAAGGCTATGGAATATGGTCGTAAAAACCCAGACAAGTCTGATGCAGAGATTGCTGAAATGTTTGCCCCAAGCATGAAACGTGCTAAACGTAAGCAAGCGGAAAAGTCAACTAAGCGTGGCATGGATACTGCTGAAGCTAAACGTAAAATCACAAAAGCTGAAATGTCTTACGGTGGCATGGCTAATGGCAAGAAGCATATGTACGCTTGTGGCGGTTCAGTACATAGTAAAAAGTAATGGCACCTCGCGCACCAAAACGTCCTGCACGAAAGAATAGAAATTATCGTCAGGAATATGACCGTTATCAAAGTAACCCTGCGCAGATAAAGAAGCGCACTTCACGTAATGCTGCACGTAGGGCTATGATACGGGCAGGTAAAGTACAAAAAGGAGATGGCAAGGATGTCATTCATCGTAATGGTAATCCAAAGGATAACAGACCTAAAAACTTGGGTGTGCAAACAGCTTCAAACAATAGGTCGTATCCCCGCAATAGAAATGCAGGTAAACGTAACGCACGTGCGTAAATGCATAATCACCTATCTAGGTTGGGGTTTGCTCTACATGGGCAAGCCCTTTACCTGTATTGGCAACTGGTTCTGGAAGTTGCATCGTAAAGTATTAGACTGGAATAACAAGTGAGTATCACAAGCTATCCAGAAAAAGTTGTCTTTGGTACTGTTGGTAATGATGTTGCATTTGCTGACCACACAGTTGATGCGTTTGGTAGACTACGTATAAGCCAACCCTATACTCTGTTTGATAGCCAGAATCGTTTTCAGGCTGACCCACAGTTTGATACTAGTTTAACAGGCAGTGGAGCATTTGCTCATTTATCTAACGAAAGTAGTAACTCTATGACGGTAGGTACTGCTATTGGTGAAGTTATACGGCAAACAAAACGTGTATTTCCATACCAGCCGGGAAAATCACTGCTTACCCTTGCTACCTTTGCGATGGCTGAATCACAGGCTAATCTACGCCAACGTGTAGGCTACTTTGGTTCTGATGATGGTGTCTACTTTGAACAGAATGAAACAGATTTACGCTTTGTAATTCGTACATCAACAAGTGGCAGTGCAAGTGATGCACGGTACGTTACACAAGCTAACTGGAATGTAGATAAACTGGATGGTACTGGTCCTAGTGGATATACACTAGATGAAACGAAGACACAGATTCTTTTAATTGACTATGAGTGGCTTGGTGTAGGCACAGTTCGTGTAGGTTTTGTAATTGACGGCAAGAACATAATTTGTCACAAATTCAACAACGCTAATAACTTGACTTCAGTATATATGAAGACAGCTATTCTGCCGATACGTTACGAGATTACCGCAACAGATGCTATCGGTTCTGCCGCTAC
>Ga0208645_1001502_pt1 | contig 20225 bp, 31 predicted proteins | sample VirMetDEL_Sep_01_FD_184519 | JGI IMG/M metagenome (GOLD analysis project Ga0208645, IMG submission 184519) | Aqueous microbial communities from the Delaware River and Bay under freshwater to marine salinity gradient to study organic matter... | ecosystem: Environmental > Aquatic > Marine >... | reverse complement strand
GTACATTATCATTTAAGAATTTATCATTTTCTAAAACGTTTTCTGTAAATTGTAGTTTTGTTTCATAATAGCTCATCATTGTCTTGTTATAGCAAATGTATATAATTTCTCTATAACAATCTTCTATTTTCCATTTTTTACTTTCTTTATTACTACCAGTGTACTTTATCCAGTTGCTTTCAATATAATCAATTCTTTTTCTTTTATAACCCTTTAAAGGTGGTCTTGTACGTTTATTAAGCAATATCTTTTTACCAATATAAACTTGTTCTGTTTGTCTGTTAAGTATTCTGTAAACAAACCCAACTGCTTCTGCTGGTAAATCTTCTCTTGATTTTATTCTTTGTCCTTTATAGTTCCACATATAAAAAGTTTTAACTAAGTGTATAACACATTAAAACGTGCCATACACAACTGTTAGCCACTATAATTAGCTAAAAATTCATCTACATCACTTTCTTCTAATATGTCTTGACTATCTACCATACATTGATTTATTTCTTCATTATACGCTAATAACAGTTCACGTTGTTGGCTAACATCGGTTAAAGTTAATTGCTCGGTTTTGTACTCGTTCAAATAAGCATCCATTGCTTTATGTATTTCATCCCATTGCATAGGCGTTAATCTACCTATCATTGGGTGTAATTTTAAAATGTCTTGTTTGTTTTTCATTTTTGTATTTATTTAATTCATTAATATTTCACGCAACTAACCTTAACCATATACGTTATAAGCAATTAAAAATAACCGCCTTCGTGTAATCTTATGTAAGCTTCACAATCTGCAAGACTACCTTGATACGCAACGCTGTAATCATCAGCATTTAATACTTGATAAGTGTTGTCCATAAATAGTTGTACTCTAAAATCTCTTTCCATAATTCATTTATTTTTAAAAGTTAATAACACCGCATATAATTAATTTGCAACTTGTCTGTGCGGTAAGGCAAACAAATCATATTCGTTACCGTTAAAAAAAAGGGAGGCTTTTACACCTCCCAATTAATTTAAAATGGTAAGTCATCTGCTGCAACTGATGTTGCTTTTTCTGTCTTTGCTTCTGACTTTTGTACAAAAGATTGTAAGTCATCTGATGCATAATAGATTTTACCATTGGCAACATATCTTTTCTTTTCTCCATTCTCTCTTTGTTCTTTTGTTTGAGGAATTGTAAAAGATACATTTTGTCCGTAGTTTCCTTCTTCAAAAATAGAAAAGTTAAGTTTTAATTTCTTTAACTCTTTTCCATCTTCTCCTATCTTTGGTACTAACTCTCTTTTTGCGTTGTAAGTTAAGATGTTTTCGAAATACTGAGAAAGTTTTTTAATTGTGTCAAGTTGTAACTCAACGTCTCCTAATAAGTAAGGTTTTTTTGCACTCATAATTTTAATTTTAATTTATAATCCAGTTGTTATTCCGTTATCAAGCACTTGTATAATATGTCTAAAGGTGCTTCTTTCTTGTTCGCCAGTTACATCTACTCCGTTAATAAAGAATCTGTAATGGTCTTTCTTGTTTGTTGGTCTTAATTCAAAGTCATTCATATTTATTTAGTTAATATTAATAATTAAATGTAATATTAGCACAATTAGCTAATAGATGCCAAAATGCCCAACACATAGTTGCAGATAAGAAAATATTTGCAAATGTAAAGTTTTCTGTTTTTGCTAAAGGTGTTAATGTTCTTATTGTAGCTAAACCAAAGACAATTATCATTAATTCATTCATATTTATTTAGTTAATAGTTCTTTTACTTCTTTTGATATTCTGTACTTTTCTTCTACTTTAGAAATGTTACCACCACCTTTTAAGTATGTTTGTACTTTCTTAAATTCAGCAGTACCTTTATTTAACCAACTCTTTTCAGTTGTTGTAGCACCTTTTCCGTGTGTGTTAGTAGAATCAGCATCTTTTGTATCATCAATCAAAAATAAACCATTTAAGGCATACTTTCTTGCATAAGATGAACTACTACCAAAACTTTGTGCTATGTCCATACCTTTTCTGTTTGGGTCTATACCAGCTTGTGCTTTTGTATGTACTGAATCAGTACCATCAGATATAAACGCTATTGCTTCAACAAACAATACACCACATACTTCTCTTACTTCATCAGAGATTGTTAATGTACATTTGTGTTTATCCAGTAGAGGTTTAACTGCTTCAAGGATATCTTCACAACTTCTATAGTTGTACTTTCCAAAATTGTTCCTTTGGTTTTTTGGTGCTTTTAATTCGGCTTGAATTTTTCTTAATTTTTCCATTTTTATTTATTTAATTATTATTTACAAATATAGTTTTTATTTTTAAATTACCAACATTAAAACGTTGGTCAACAGCCGATAAAACACATTAAAACGTGTTTTTATCTTAGTGTTGTAAAACATTAAAACGATTTTACAACAATATATATAAGTAATGGGGCGGTAGCACGACTTTAACGGTTGGTTTCGGTCTTATTGACATTGCCTCAATTCATCAGTTTGATTTTCACTAAAATGCCCCACTACTCATATACTTTGCCGTTAGCATTAATACTAACCACATTGGTCTAAATTGTCATAAACCTCTTTGCTTGGGCATATTCTAATATGAAATAGGTACAAGCTAATCAATATAAATTCAGAGCATTTGTAGTAATCAAACACTCTTCCTTTTCCTACTTTTTTTCCTTTAATGAATTTTATATACATAATTTAATTTTTATTTATTAATCCGTACTAATGCTAACAATGGCTATAAATAAAAGCCTTTGTTAAGGTTATTTCTTTGAATTAAACATTTGTTATACGGCTTCAATTCATAGCCGTAACTGGTTGGCACATATTAAAACAATGCTGCCAACAAAGAATATAAATAATAAAATTACTTACGTTCTTCTTTTAATATTTCATTTTGCTCTTCTAACAATTTGTTTTTATATCGTAATTCAATAGTAATATCTTTTAAACCACTATGTATAATTATCATTGTCAATGTTCCTAATATTGTTACTATTCCTATCATATCGTAATTTTAAAATTCATATTCTAATTCGTTACTCTAAAGTTACATTTAACTTTATTATATTTTTAACTCCAGTATTTTCTTTTACTTGATAGTTAATTAACACATCTGTTATGTTGTGGTCTTGTTCTGTATGCATTTCAATTGTATTTTTTAATGCTTCCCAAAGTGATTGATTTACTTTCATAATTTATAGTTTTAATTATTATTTGTTTTAGCAAATCTAAATATAAAAATATATAAAAGTGTTAAAGAAATGTTAAAATTTAAAAAGGAGAGCTTTTAGACCCTCCTTCTTAATGCAAATGATAATTAAAACAAAACTAAAAAATAATCTAGTACTCAAATATACAAGTTCTTTCTTTATTAAGAAAACATAGTTATTAACAAGTATTAACAAATACAAAGTTCTCCCAAAACTTATATTTTATTTTTAATATTATTAACTTGTTTAATTAAATACTTTAGATATATATTTTTATGTATGAAGTAATCTATATAAATACTTAAATAGTTACTTGAAAAAATGCGAAGTTATATATTTTTTTTTAAATAAAAAAGTGTTTATTTAATTTTTCTTATTTTTTCTAATGTTCTTGCACCAAAGTAACCTCCATATACAAGCATTAATAAGTTACCAAGTAAAGATATCCATTGCTGGTCTATTTTAAAGCTATCTAAAGAACTATCTAGTATTACATAAGCAAACATACTTAAAGTTAAAAAAGCAAGGCTTAATGGTCTTATATTCTTAGTAATATATGATTCTGCTTTATTGTCTGATTCCCAACGCTTAGTAATCTCTTGCATTTCAATTACATCTTGTTCTAAATCAGCTAACATAGTTTCTTTGTCTTTTACTGGTATGTCTTTATCTTCTGTAATAGCTTTTATAACATCTATTGGATTACCTCCATCAATAGCAGCAACTATTGTTTCTCCTAAAGGTATATTGTTTTTAACAACACCCCTCCAAAGGTTGCCAAAAAATGTACCTTTGCCTCCGTTCTTTCTTAATTTAGGATTGCTCATTAGAATAAAATATTAATTAAGTGAAATAAACAAGGTAAGATTGTATAAATAAAGTCTTGAACTTCTGGTGTACCTTTACCTAAAAAGTCATCATAAACAATTTCTTTTATAAGTGCTACAAATACAACTATAGATATTGATGCAAGTGTATTAAAGAAAAGTAATGATAAAAATAATATAACACTACCAGCAAAGAAGTGTAGTAGTTTGTCTTTTGGTATTTTGTTTAGTATGTCCATATTACGTTTTGTGTTTTATCTAAATCTAAATCAACGTGAATAAATGTATCTGCTATTCCAATTCTTGTAAAACCAACACTCACAAGAGCTTCAATTATCTTAAACCTTGTTACACTATCTGTTACTTTTATATCTACTGCTAATCCTTTTATATGACTTGATGTAGGGTTTTTAATAGATTCTGGATGGTCTGGACTTCTATACGCACTATTTATTATAAAAGGTATTCCAGCAAATTCTCTTGCTTCGTCTAATACAAATAAAAACCTCTTATCCATATTAGCTTCAATCTCTTTAAAGTATTTACTCATTAATCAAATATGTTTATTGCTTTTAAAACTACTCCTCCAATAAAGGTTAGTATTGTTACAGTTACTGCAATTTTACCAGCAGTTACTTTTTCTTTTAATTCAATTTTATCTATTCTAGTTGATAACTCTCCAACTTCATAAACTAAACCTTTTTTGTCTGTCTTTTCGTCATTATCTAATATGTCAGATATACGTTGGTTAAATAGTTCTTGTTTATTAAAAAAAGTAGATAAATCAGCAGCTAATCTATATTGCATTGCTGCCATAGTTTTCTGCTCCTCTCTTATTTCTGATATTATTTCTTTTTGCGTCATAGCTCTAGGTATCATCTGCTCTTTTATAACCATAGAATTGATGTGCAGCAGAGCCATTTGGATAAACTCTGTATTGTTCTAATTCTAATTCATCTGTACTCATAACGTCATAAGCCCAACCAGGATAATAAATAGGATGCTCTGGGTCTGTTGTAGCTTGTGGATTAATTACTTTTCCAATATTTACAACACCTTTTGTTCCGTTAATATATTGCATTGACGTAACACCCTCTATTGTTGTTTCTTCCCAAACGTTGTTATCAATTAAGACTTGTTTGCCTTGTTGTTCTGTATCAAAAACTAATTTGTATATGTGCATTTTATATTGTTGTTAAAGATTGTAATTCTGCGTCTGTTAATGCTTCTTTGTAAACTGCAAGTGCTTTTGTTTTTCCGTAGAAATTTAAACTACCATTTCCAACATCAAAATTTACTCTATCTAATGTATTAGCAGCAAACATATCTGAAGGAGTAGCAGAAGCAACTAAAGTTCCATTTACAAATAGTTTAGCAGATGTACTACTATAAGATATTGCTACTTTATTAAAGTTTGTTTTAGATACTGAAGTTGTATCTATGTTAAATAATTGACTACTATTTTTTTGTGAATATACTTGTATTCTATTTAATGTTGAATGAAATGTAATACTTATTCTATTAGCTAAAGTTCCATCAGATAGACCAATTACCATAATTCCTGTTGGGTCTACCAAAGTTGCAGCTTCACAATACAAAACACCCTCTGTACTATTTATTAAACTAGCGTTACCACTATTGGTTGCTAAATCTTGTAGCCTAGTGCTTGTTGCTCCGTTAGTTGGAATGTATGAGGTTGCGTATGATAAGTTTTCTACTTGTGCGCCCCAAATTTCAATATCTCTAGCGGTTGCGCCTCCATAAGTACTTATGCTTATTGCAAAGCTATAAGGACTCACACTTCTTGTTATTGATAACCTTTGCCAAGTACCGTCAAGTGTAAAGTTATTTTCTTGAAATGAAGTACCAAACCTTATTGTCTCACCACTTACTCCTTTGACGTATATTGATGCAGTTGTTTCTGCGGAGTTACTGAAACTTAATTGTATATTTTGATTTGCTCCAGTGAATAAACATCTGGAAGCATTCTGTTCACCACTTGGACTAACACTATAATTTTGCGTCGTGTATGTAGTGCCGTTTGCCCATAAACTAAAATCCTCACTATAAGGTATCAAGTTCGTACTCTGTGGCTCTAGCAACCAATTTCCACAACCATCTGTGTAGTCTATTCTTGGTAAGTCTGTATCGTCTGTTACTTCTTTAACTGAGACGTTTGTTATAGTTGCGTTATTACCAGATTCAGCTAGTAACTTAAATGAAAACCCATCTGTAACACTTACATATATTGTATATGTTCCACTACCTGTACAATTAGTATTATTATAAACACCTCCATCAGTTGCACTTCCACTCAACACAGTTTCAGTTGCACTATCATTATAATTTCTTGGAAAAAACCTTAATCTTGTACCCGATGTAATATCTTGTGTCCACTGCACCTTTAAAATAGCATTAGTATTTTGTGCTGATACGTTAGTTTGTTTTGCATAATCACCAGCACCAATAGCATTTAATGAGCTATCTCCAATACTCCAACCCGTTCCAAACGTCCAATCTTGCCCTACTTCTTTAACCGAGATGTTTGTTATAGAGCCTTCAAAATCAGAACTTGCTCTAAACCTTAATGCAATTGTATCACTATCGTGACTAAAATATTCTGTATAAGTTCCGTTTGACGTTCTTGGAGTACCAAAAATACTTGCAGTTGTACTTGTAAATCCCCATTTAACATCTCCACTAACATAATCACTTACTGTAAAAGTTACTTTATATGTGTTTGGAGTGGGTAAAATCATAGATTGTAATAAGTATGAAGAAACACCACTTTCTTTAACTGCCTTACCATCGCCCATTCCCCAACCAGTACCAAACGACCAATTTTGTCCGACTTCTTTTACTGAAACGTTGTCTATTGAGCCAATGAAATCTGAATTTGCCGTTATTGTAAATCTATCATTTGTAGATACTGCCGTTATGTATGTTGTATAGTTTCCACTTGTAGTAATATCATTACCATCAACACCACTTGCGACTTCTAGTTGAGTAATAACCCCACTTGTTACAACTATATCAAAATTAACCTTATATGTTTTACCCACTACAAAATCAATAATTGCACCTTTAATTCCATTCTGTTGTACTAAAGTTGTATTACCGCTTTGTGTACCATCACAATTAGCACTTCCACCACTTATAGACCAACCAGTATTTGTCGTCCATTTAGTATCTGTATCAAAAGACCCGTTAGAAATTTGCTCACTTCCTTCTTGTGAAAAGTTTCCGTTTAAAACTTCTTCTGTACCTATCTGTGAAAAGTCTCCATTTGAAACTAACTCTGAACTTATTATCTGTACGTTTTCTACTAAACCTTGTGCATTAACCCTAGTTGCAGCAGAACTTCTTGAAAAGTCAAAGTCTCCATCTCCATTCTCTGGCTTTATACTTAACATACTTCCATCGTTGTATGCAGTTGGTGTAAGTAATATTGATGCTTTATCTAATAAATTATCTGCCATCTTATTCTATGTTTTCTAATTCGGTTAATGTTGCAGTTGTACAAGTTACGTTTTCATAATAAGTTGCTCTTGCTTGTAATGTAGTTAATAAACTAGGTATTGCACTTGGGTATGCAAAATCATAATAAATACCACCCCAACCATTTTGAACTGGACTACCCCACCAACTAACTGGATATATTTCGTTTGCCATCTTTTGTCTTTTTTGTTAGATACTTTTTTAACTTAACAACATTTGTATTTTTTGGTTTATACATCCCTTTCATTATAATACCCAGTTACTTGAATTTACATCTTTATCTGGATAAACATCAGAATCAGTATTACTTGTATATTCTGGAAACAAAGTACTATTGTAACAAATGTAATCTACAAACCTTCTTGTGTAATACTCTGCAAAATCTCTTTGTTTTTGTACTAAGAAATCAACTTCATCTTTTGTTGCACTTTCAGCATTTTCTGATGTATGTTTAAATACACCACCATTCTTTACTTGATATGCTGCAAATGGTAAATAATCAACCATAGCATAATGAATTAACATTGGTTGTACATAATCTGTAACTAAAGATAAATAATCACCAGTTAAACTATCTGCAATTATATCTGCTGATATTTTATCATACAACTTACTCCCTAAATAGTTTTGTATATGTATCTCTTGTGCAATCTTAATAAATTGTATGAATTTATCTGTATCAACGTTACCATCAACAATACTATTCTTTACTAAATCTGTTCTACTTATAAATAATGCAGTTGCCATCTATTATCTCTTTTTATTTACAAATCCGTTATTTGGCATATCCGTTGGTCTTTTTGCAACTTCTTTAGCATTTACCTCTGGTTTAAAACCCTCTTTTTTAGCTTTATTTACACTTACTTCAGCATTTGGATTACCAACATCTGCTTTTGTTTTAGCACTCTTTGCTCTATATGTCTTTCTCATCCAAAAATGATGACAATCTCCACCACCTTTATACAACCATATATCATAAGTATCAGCTCCGTTTAATCCCCATCCAGCATTAACTGCTCTTTGGCTCATTTGTTGTATATCTTCTTTTCTGTATATCTTAGCAGCATTTACCATTTTCTTACAAAACTCTCTACTATTGTTACTTGCTCTTAAAGGTGCATATTGATAACGTACTTTAAATTGTACTCCTTCTTCATTCTCTCCATCTTGCTCACTCTTTGCATTTGGTCTAGCAGTTCCAGTTGTTGCTAAATTCCAAACTTTTGACAATAAAGATAGTTTAGGGTTGTTTAATTTGTTTAATTCTTCGTCTAATTCATCTTCTGTATCATAATCAACTTTTCTTTCATCAATTAATTCCCAGTTTTCTAAATCTTCATCTTCTCCAAAGTCTTCTAAAGCATTAAAAACTTTACTCATTTTAACACCAGTTTCTTGCTCTCTTGTTTCTTCATCCTTTACATTTTCTAAATCAACAAATTGTAATGGTTGTAACGTCTTAAAATATAGATTTAAGCTAATATTATTAAAGGCAAGTATTTTGTCAAATGCATCTGTTAAAAGCTCTTGAAAAGGTATTATAACTGTGTTTTGCATTAATACTGTTGCAGTTTCTAATTCTTCTGCATTGTTACCAAAACCACTTGAATCTTTTATACCTAATAACATAGGAGATACAATTCTGTGTGAAATCATTATCTTTTTTTGTGATTCTTCAGAAAGAAATTGATATTGATTATGTGCATCTGATAATTGTACTGGATTTATATCTGCTGCTGATTCTTTATCATCGTTAAAAGCAAGTATAAATTTACCAGCATTACTACTTCCACTAAACTTAGCTTTAATTTTATTTTCAACTAAGGTTTGTTTTTCTTCGTCTGGTACTCCGTTATTAAAGTTGATTAACATTGATGGAGCAAGTCCATTCATTATATTGTTTAAATGATAGTTAGATACTTCTTCTTCTAACTCTGCATATTGTAACCCACCTTGATAATCTGGAGTAGAATAATAGTACATACCAGCTTCATAAGGCTTAACATATAAAATTTCAATTGGTTTAGGTGTATCAGAAACACCAAAGGCTGGTATTCTTAAAGGCTTGTCAGATGGCTTTATATTAACCCAATCTGGATGATAATAATACGCTTGTACTTGTTTATCTTCTGCTCCACATTTTTCTGCTCTTAAAGTCTCAATTGGTAAATGTTCTACTTTAGCAATAGATTTTCTGTCTTTTGAGTATATTACTTGTATTGCACATTGTCCAGTTAACTTTAAATCGTATGCAAAACGTCTTACATCATCTTTTTTAAATAAAGATAACATTCTTGCATATTGCTCTGGTCTTTTTGAACTATCTGTTGCATCTAATCCTCTACCATATATCATTTGAGAGATACCAGTAATACAAGCACTTGATGTAGCACTTCCGTTTGCTCTATCTATTAAGAACTGAAAATAATTGTTGTCAGCACCAAACTCAACCCATTCTTTATTCTTTGTTTCTACAATCTCTGGAGAAGTGTAAGTAGATAGATTAACAAAACTAACTTTTGAGTTAGATGCTTTTGATGGTGTTGTTTTTCTGTATTTATTTATACGTTTACTCATAGTATTATAAAATCGTTATTACCACTCTTTTCTTTGTACACATCTTTATTTATTGTATAGTGTTCGTTGTTAGATTGGTTTGTTGATTGTGCAGTACAAAATATTTTATCTCTGTAAATAATATCTGCTTCTGTTATTGATTCTTGTCCGTTATAAACTTTTAAATCATAAAATCTACCCTCAATTAATGTAAATACATTTGATAACTCTACATAATTTTTATTGATTATAGCAGTTGGTAGTATTGTTACCTCATTATTTGAACTATCATCTCTTAATTTTATGGTAACACTTGTTGAATATACTCTTGGTATAATCTTTATAGTTTGTGCATCAGTTGTAGGTAACAAATGTTTCATATATATATAATACTAAAAGTTTGTATTTTTATTTATTTAAAACAAAAAAAAGGGTAATCAATTAAGACTACCCTTTTGAAATGAAAAAAATTAAAAAAACCTATGCGTTAGGGTCTATTTGTACTGCACTTTCGTTATCAGTAATAACAGTTGATGTTACAAAGTAAGCTGGGTTAGTTTCTTGACCTTCTAAAGTTAAAGTGAATCCACTTAAATCTCCCATTGCTGCTCCAGATACAACTGTACCTCCAGTTACTTCTGCTCCGTGTTCTAAACCAACTAAAAAGAAATTACCATTATAATCTTCTATTGCAACGTGAGGACGTGCAGTAGCCAATAATTTTATTTGCTCTTGTGTTGCTTTATCTAAAACTGGTAAAGTTAAATTTAAAGTCTGTGTGTAAAATGTAGTTCCGTTTTCTCTTGAACTATTAATTGTGGTTTCTAGTGAAGAATTACCTTTGATATCAAATTTAAAGAAGTCTGGTGTTCCACTTATTGCAGTAATCTCTCCAGACGCTATTGTAGTTGTTCCCAACGTACCATAATCTGCAAAATAAGCTGCTTTTAAGCCACCAACACTACTTTTACAAGGTAAAGCTCTACCAGATGTAAGTAAACAAGCCATTGTGTTTTATGTTTTAAAGTTATTAAAAAAGGGTAAGCAGATTAACCACCTACCCTCATTACTATTGTTTGTTATTAGATTATAATCCTAATCCGTAAGATACGATATCTTCAACAACTGCATATTGTACTCCAGCAGTATATCTCATAATGAAACGTACATTTTGTGAGCCATCTAAGTCAGCCATATCTAATACTTTTACTTCGTTGTGGTCTGATAAAAGTCCAGTTCCAAAGAATAAGTTAGATTTTTGTGCTGCAATTGCATTGTTGTCAGAAAGTCCGTTACAAGCTACAATTTTTACACCATCAAAGTATTGGATGTCTATATCTTGGTTGTTTCCTAATGCATTAACACCAGCAGCTCCAACTCCATTTGCTTGGAAACCTCCTAAAGCTCTTTTGTAAGCTCTAAAGATGTTTTGTGCAACATAGATATATAAATCTTCTTTTCCATAAACTTCACTTGGAATTGCATCTACGATGTCTCCTAATTTCTCTACTACGTTTGCAGAAGTTATTGCTACACCAGCAATTTTCTTTGCTCCAGTATGTCCAGCATCAGCATTTAATAAAGTTTTAAAACCATCAAAATTTCCATCACTAGCTACACCAGCCCAGATATCTTTTTCAGTTTGCTCTGCAATTGATTCAGACATTAATCCGATAAAGTAATCAGAGAAAGTTTTTGGTATATCGGTATAAGCAGAAAAACCAGCTTCAGTTGCATCCCAATCCGATTGAAATGGAGTTTTACACAATTCTAAATTTACTTGTAATTCTTTTGGCTCAATAATCTTCTCTGTTAAAGCAACTACTCCAGCATCTGTAAAATCACAAGATGCATTTTTAATAGCACCAGAAAGATTTACTCTTTTTAATACTTCTTTAAACTTTACGTTTGGCTTAACTTCGATTAAGTTGTTTGCGATTGTATTTCCAGATAAAAGTGCTGCTGATACATATTTCCCAGCAAATTCTCCAGCATACGTTGTTGTAATTGATAAACTCATTTTTTTATTTGTTTATTTTGTTAAATATTCTATTTCTTGTTGTGTTTTTATTCCCTTTTTGAGAATAAAGGTTTAATTCTTTTTTGTCAGATAAGTTTTCTGGAGTATGTGTAATTCCTTCAACTTCTTCAGCAGATAATTCTACTTTATCTTCCTTTACTTCTTCTGATAATTCAACTTGTACTTCTTCTGCAACAACTTCTGTTTTAGAAAGTTTTAGTTCGTTAATTTCAGTTCTTAGTTTTTCAATTTCTGAGAAGAACATTTCTTCACTAATTGATTTTACTATCTTCTTTGGAGATGCAGTTTCAGTTGATAATTCTTCTTCAACTTCTTCTGCTTCTGTTTCTGCTGGTGCTTCTTCTTCTGCTCCAACTTCTTTAATCTCTCCAATGATACCTTCTTCAGAAACTACTATAATCATACCACCTTCTACCTCATATTCTCCAACTGGTACTGCAACTCTTTCTTCGTCTGCGACAACAAAGATTTCTGCACCAGCTTCAAATACTTCAGCTTCTAAGATAGCACCATTATCTAGCTTCATCTGCTCTAGCTTTACTTCTAATCCAAGTAAAACTCTAGCTTTGTTTAATAATGTTCTGTCTGTGTTCATATATTTAGTTAATTATTCTTTAAATGTTACCTCTTACACTTCTTAAATCAGATATATTATTTCTATGTTTTTTTAAAACACTTTCAAACTGTGATTTAATTAAATCAGCTCGTTTTATTAATTCATTTACACCAAGCTCTTTAGCTTTTTGTTTACCATCTTCTGTGATTTTTATAGCTTGTTCTAAAGCTGACGTACTATCTGCAAAGTCAGATAATGCACTTAACACACTTTTTTCTGCTCTTTTACTTGCTGATAAGGCTTTGTTTTTTAATTTTTCAATATCATCAAAAATACCTAACTCAATCTTTTGTGCAGACAACTCAACTTTTGTTTCTTCTGCTAGTTTATTAAAAACTCTTTTTTGTGTATTCATAATTATATAATAAAATTTAGTTAATATTTTGTATTTTCAGTTTTCTATTCTTCCTTTTTTGCACTTATCCTTCCTATGCCTTGTTTCCAATACTCTGGAGTCTTACAACTTTTATCAGTATTATTCTTACAATCTATCGAATAAGTATTTTTACATTTACAATATACTGCTCTCATTATGATAATAGTTTTTTAAGTTCTGCTAACTGCTTCTCCTCTAAATCCTCTTTTAGTTTTTCATTTGGTCTTTCCATTTTATCTGCAAAGTAACCCTCTATTGAAAACCCTTTTACTTTACCAGTCTTTACATAGTTATTCCATACATCTTCATTCTCAACTTTTACACTACCCATCCAAGTACCAACTGGTACATCTAAACCATACAAAGCAGTCTTGTCTTTTTGTTTGTCCTCTACAATCCAACTTTCAACAAGTGTTAAACCTTGTAATTCTGAATTGTGTTCTAATGTTGAATTAGATTGATTACCATTTTGTAAATACATTTGAGATGCTTTTGCAACAGTCTTTTCTGAAAAGAATATGTAGTATTCATCTTCTCCGTTTTTTCTATAAATAGGTTTCTTTGGTATAAGTAAAGCACCCATTAATAAACGCTTCTCTTTATCTATTTCAGCAAGTTTTATTTCTTGTGTTTTAAGTGCAACAAAATCAGATTCTATTGCTGGATTTTCAACAACAGAAATAGCTTCTACTCCTATTGCTTCATCATCATCTAAAATAAGTTCGATTAACTTCATATTTATATAATATTTTATTAGTGTTATTTTACATTTTAATCTCCTAAACTTGCATCATCAATTATATTTCTATCCATACTCTGTGCAGTTGTTACATCGTTTGCTACAACGTATGCTTGTACTGGTTGTTGAGATTGACCTCCAATAGCTGCTGCTAATTGATTTGTATCACTTTGACCAACTATATTAAATGATGGTGGTGTAGATGCTCCAGTTGGTACACTTCCTCCTTGACTTCCCCCACTACTAGCACTTCCTCCAGCTTTTAAAGCTGATAATGCTTTACTTGTAGATGCAACTGATGATGCTATACCTAATCCAAGAGAAACATTGTTTAAAGTTTTTTCTACTTTTGCAAGTGCTAAACCTCCAGGTATTAATGCATATTTAGCAGTTACTGCTGCATTTGCTGCTCTTGTTGAAATTACTTGTTTTGCAATACCAACTGCGTTTTCTCCAACTATTGCTGCTGCTTGTAATGCTTTGTTTTTACCAGCTAATTGTCCAAGTAATGCAAACCCTTTTGCAACATTATCTATTGCTAACATTCTTATATTTTGTTTTGCTTCTTCTAATGTTGTTTGTATAGCTAAATCTTCTTCTGCAAATGTTTTATTAACCTCAGCTAACTTAGTCTTGTAATCGGTTTCTGCTGCAAGTAATCTTTCTTTTTTTTCTGCATCGTCTGTAATTTCTCTTTCAATTAACTCTTTATTTAATTCATATTCTTGCTCTAATTCTAATCTTTCTTTATCTCTTTCTGATTTACCAAAAAGAGCAATCTCATTCATTATTTCTTTTTGTTCTCTTAATAAAGAATTTGCATTTGTTTGTTGTTCACTTCTAAAACCAGTTATTTGTGCTTCAATAGCTGCTTGTTCGTTAAGTGCTTCTTGATATGCTTTTTGTAACTCTATATTTTCTTTATTCTTTGATAATTCAGCAGCAGCAGATGCAACTGCAATAGCTGCATTTTCTTTCATTGCTTTTTCTTGCTCATCTAATACTAAAGCAAGTTCTTCATTAGCTTTTATTCTTTCTTCAATACTTTTACTTTCATCATCTCGTATTTGTCTTAATTGCTCTGCTTGTCTGTCATATTTTTCAATTAATCCTTGATTTAATACTGCTGCTAATTCTGCTGATTTTGCTAACTCTACATTACCTTTTGCAGCTTTAACAGTTTCACTTGCATAATTTGAAATAGCTTCTGCACTGCTTTTAACAATCTCTACACCTTTATCAAATACATCATTAACTCCAGTTAAAACATCTAATGATTCTTTACCAGCACTTTTTACATCTTCTAATGCACCAGCAAAATCTCCACTAAAAACTTTCTTTACTGCACTTGCTAAAAAACCAAGAGTATCTAAGAAACTTTCAAATCGTTCTACAATGTTTGCCTTTATACTTGCTCCTAATTGCTTAACACTTTCTAATGGGTCATCAAAAATAGCTTTGAAAAAATCCGTTACCTTCGTGCCATTGTCTATAATGAATCCTACAAAATCATTAAAAGCAATACTAACAACTTCAAATGATGTATTAAAGAAATCAGCAGCCTTTTGATTCTGCATAAAGATATCTTTTAGTGTAGCAAAAGCAGCAATTGCTAATCCAATACCAGCAGCCTTTATAGCATTACCAATACCTCTTATACCTTTTGCAGCTTGTCCAGATGCACTTTCAACATTTTTTAGAGATTTAGCAGTATCTTTATTTGAACTTACTACCTCTTTGTTTAAATCTTCAACACTCTTTGCAACACTATCAATTCCTTTTAAGGCTTTATTAGTTTTTGCTTCTAGCTCTACAATTATCTTTTCCATTTTATTTCTTGTTTTTGTCTTTTAAATACTTCTTTAAAACTTTCTGGAAACTTATTCTTTCCTTTTGCTATTTGTACTATCTCAGATTTACAATCTGTATCTCTTAACAATTCTAATATCTCTTTTATCATTATGACGTTGTTACATTTATAGTTGTTGTTGTTGATACATTGCCATTAAAGTCTGTTGCAGCTACTCCAAATGCGTAAGTTGTTGCACTTGCTAAACCAGTTATTGTAACGCAATAAAAGTCTTGTATCGGTGTTGCTGATACTCTTTGCACAAGCACTCCATCTTGTGTAACAGAATAACTTTTTACACCTACTCCAGTACCATCACTTGATGCTGCCCAACAGAAATAAACTTGATTCGTACCTACTATTGGTGTGCCAATTACTGGTGCAGTTGGTGGTGTTGTATCTGGTGGTATTGCTGGTGCTGGTGGTGTATAGATATCGTTTAACAACTCTAAATCAGATTTACCAGTAAGCATATTTGTTTTTATACTATTAATCTTATACGTTGTACCACTAATATTAAATCTGTCTGCTAGTGTGTAGTTAAGTAATATTCTTAAAGGTAGATATGCAGTTACTTTTGTTAATCTGTTTGTTGCATCAAATACATCAGAAATATAATCTTTATGGTACGCTTCAAATAAAGTATTTGTAAATGTATTATCTAAAGCATATTCGTTTATCTCATTATTAAAGTTTATATTATACTTACTTGTTGATGATGATAATGCAACACTATTTGAAGGTATATTATATTGTGCAACTTCTGAATGACTGCTTGTATTATCTAAAAAAGATATACTTGTTGTGTTTTGTAATATAGGGTAGAACAATAAAGGCTTACCATAATAAGGAGATTGATTGTCATCTACATACCAACCATATTGAACAGTTGTTAGTGTATCAGTATCTAAATCTGTTAATCTTTCATAAAGCATATGAGAGAAAGGTGTTTTAACCTTGTATATTTTACCATCTAAATTCTCTCCACTTGTGTACTCTATTTTTCCCCAAGTGTTGTTAAATAGTTGTGAATGTTTACTAGCTAAAAAAGTTTTTGTATCTCCGTGTTCAAATGTTATTTCTTTAAATGGTAAAGCAACATTAACAGAACTTTTATCTCTATCAACAAACTCAGTTATATCGTAAGAAACACCATCACTATAAAAGTCATCTAACGTTTTTACAATTACTTCATCTGTATCATTATCAACATAAGATGTTAGATTAAACATTTTAAAAATACCAGTTAAGAAATCAATACATTTTATATCTGGTATCTGTTGTGTAATAATAAAATCAAAAGCGTTTGTGTGAGAAAAAGATGCAGATGTATAAGTATTAAATGATTCTAAACCAGCCAAAAGTCTATATCCAATATCCCAAGTAACTTCTGAGAATGTAACGTTTTGAGCTGATTGTATAATAACATTATAATTACCTTGTGATGTACCTATATCGTCTTTTGTTATATCTAAGTCTCCAGTAACACTACCACTATTGTAAATTTCTGTTCCGTTTAATTGTACAGAAACACTATAAGAAAAACCACTTGTTGTTCTTAGTTTTAAATCTAGCTTAGTATATCTGCTTGGAGCACCAGCAACATATAAAGTAGATGTGTTTGACATTGATGTAAAAGTTTGACCTACATTTGTAGCAGTCCAAGTATTAACCAAAGATTCTACCTCTGTTGCAGTTGGGGATTCTACATAGCCTTTTTTTCTATGCAACCACATAAACAAATTGTAGTAAGGTGTATTTGTACTATTAAAGAAATCATTGCTAAAAGTTATTCCGTAGTTTGTGCCTATTGCTTGTATAATAGTATCTACTCTTATTGCATATTTTAAATCATCCCAAGATACTCCGTGTAAATGACTACCACCACCAGTTTCATAGTAAACGTTACCATCTAAGTTAGCAGAAGAATCTGAATCGTAATGTAATTGTTGCGTATGTGTTATTAATGGTGCTATAATATCACTTGTTGCTGGGTTTGCTTTTAACTTTGTTTTTACATTTGCAGCATTGTAAACTAAAGTGTTTGAGTTTAAATCACTTAAAGCACCTAGTTTATCTTCTCCAAGTAAGTCTTTTAAAGTAACTGTGTTGCCAGTAAATCTAACCTTGTATGTATAAGGTACATTGTTTCTTAAATCAACACCTTCAAGTTTTATTTTACCTTTTCTAAACTTTAAATAATTTAATTCTAAGGTTGCATTTACTCTACCTCTACCATCAAAACCATTTGTAATACTATTGTTATAATAGTGTTTAAATATCTTATTGTTCTCTTTTGTTGCTGGTAGTGTGAATGTCTTTGAATAGTCTGTAAACACTTTCTGAACGTCTTTTACGTTCTGTATTGTTTGTGTTAGTACAACACTTTCATCATCAAATAAATCTACTCTCTGACCTTCTATGTATAGTTGTATTTTTTGCATTTACCTTATGTCATTTAAAACATTATAAGAATTATCAAACTCTATTGTGTATTCTACTAATCTATCGTTTACACTTGTTTTGTATGTAATATTACTTGTCTTTATATTTATAGGATATACTTGATTGTTTGCGTTTGTAATCCATACCTTTTCAGATAACATCATCTGCTTAAACACTTCATTGTATGATTCGTTTACAAAACCACTACTTAAAGAAACAGATTCGTTTGCTTCTATATTAAAATCTCTTTTTGTGTGATTGTAGGTATTATAAGTGTTGTTTGATGCTAGTATATTTGCTTTATAGCTTTCTCTTTTTGTAGTCATTTTCTCAACTGACTTTTTAAAGAAATACAAATCTTGCAACACTCCAAACTTGTTTATAAATGTTGTCTTGTAAGGTGTGAATTTACACTCGCTTAATTGTGTTATTTTTATAGTTGATGTTTCTGAACCAGAATCTCCAGTATATTGAATGGTTGCTTTTGCAGCTTGGTCATCAGTATAAGATGCATAAACTACTTTATCTTGTGATTGGTCTGATAAAGAAAAGGTTTCTGTATTTAAAAGACCATTATCTGAATCATAAAATCTAACTGTTACAGTTCTATCTGTTTGAATTGGTATCTTTATCTCATCTCCAGATTCTATAAACATTTCACTATTACTCATTAACAAGCCTTCATATTCAAAAGAATAGTTTGCACCATCTTCAAAATAGCCATAACTCTCAAAGGCTAAATCTGTGCTTATTGCTTGTGATAATTGTATGCCATTACCATCAAATGCAGTAAGCGTTGTTCTTACCCATTTACAAAATTGTTCAGCAGAGGATTCATAATCTCCTTCAAAAGTTATATCTAAATAGTCTCTTATAAGTTCTGATATTTCAAAAGATATTTTAGTTGTGTTTAGTATTATCTTTTTACTTAAACTATATTGAGGTGTACCACTATATCCAGTTGTTTCATTTCCAGTATAAATCTCAATATCTAAAGTAGCAGTTGCTAAGTCAGTATCTGATACAGATAAAAAGTGTGGACTTCTTGTATTAATTATTCCCATTTGTTGTAAATTTTAGTAGTTCTTCAACATCTAATTTGTATGCTTCTATTATGTCTTTGTCTAAGTTTTTAAATGCTTTCTCAAATGGTTTTGTAAAAAACAAACTTGGCTTTATACCATTATTGTAAATACTTCTTGCTATCATAAATTGTAAAGACTTTCTTGATATGAATTTACCATCTTTACCTCTTACACCTTTTAAACCTTTTCTTACAATCCATTTATCCATTTTACTTGGAGGTGGCATCTTGTTTGTATAACTATAAGGTGTATTGTATTTCTTTTTTATACCACTTACACCCTTGTCTTGAAATATACCATAATCTTCCATTAGAAAGCTCATAGAGAAACTATTTGGACTTACGTTTAAGTCATAGTCTAAACTATTATAAAGTGCCTTAGAACTATTCTTTTTACCCTTTGTTAGATTTGTTCTTGATTGTTGAATAACATACTTAGCAAATCTGTTTAGCTCTTGTTGTACGTTCTTTAACATATATCAATATCGTTGTTTACAAGTACATCAAATGTCATTGCCCAACCAGCCATTTCATTTTCAAACCTATCATAGAAAGGCTCTAAACTTGGTGTGCCATCTAATTGATATAAATCTTGATGTAGTGTGCCTCCTCTTAATACTTGTGCTAGTTTATTAAGAACTGCTAATTGTGTGTTAAGTATATCTTGTTCGTTGTCGTTACCTCTAAAAATATCAACTACTGCTTCTTTCGAAACATCAACAATATCCATAGACAAAACAGATAGGTTAAAACGTAAAACATTATCTTCGTTATTTACATTATTTACTATGATGTGTGATAAAGGAAATATAGTTTGTTTACTTAAATCAATCTTTGTTATGTCTCCAGTTGTTACTGTATTTACATTTACATCTGATAGTAATTGATTCTTTATTGTTTCCGTTACTTGATAAAATCCTTTCATCTAAAATTTACTTTTAATTTGTTGTGCTTCAATCTCTGCTTTTTCTTTTGTGAATG
>Ga0208645_1001500_pt1 | contig 20237 bp, 13 predicted proteins | sample VirMetDEL_Sep_01_FD_184519 | JGI IMG/M metagenome (GOLD analysis project Ga0208645, IMG submission 184519) | Aqueous microbial communities from the Delaware River and Bay under freshwater to marine salinity gradient to study organic matter... | ecosystem: Environmental > Aquatic > Marine >... | reverse complement strand
GTTGTTCGCGTGGGAAATGTTGTTCCCGGTTACCGGACCCTTACCGGTAACTTGACAGACTCTCGACATGCCTCAGCCCTCTAAAACCACATGCCCAACCCGGCATGGGTTGGCCGCTTGAATTCAAATGTCTTTTTGGCGCTCAGCGCCACGTTTCGTTGGGGTCTTACCGGCTATGCGGCAAGCGATGAAACCGGGCCCCTAGAAAAGAGCGCTGCTTTATATCAGAAAGCCCCCCTGGCAACAAGCGCGGTTTAACTTTTAAGCATCGGCGTCTATCGCCTTAATCCCTTCTCAGGCCGCGCTCGGCACGGTCTGCCGGAATAAGCCGTTCGTCGCCTTCGTCTTCGCCTCTTAATATATGAACCGAACCGCTCGCGGCAACGAACCGGCCTAACGGGCGCATCGGCTCGCGTCATATCGATGCGATCCAACCGCACGTAACGATACAGCACTCATCAGACCCGACCATGTAATCAGCAGCGCCAGCGAACTGACGTTTTACTCTGCGGAATGCAAAACCGATATTTTAAGCTATTATGCTTGAATTGGCACAAGCAACCTGCCCATGGCCGGCCCTCGCGGCAAGGCCCGAGCATTCTGTAAAGGCCGCCCTGCCGAGCGAAGGGGCGATCTGCTATCGTGCGGCCCCGCCGTCCCACCACTAGACAGACCGACACCACATGAGCGACATCGAAGACACCGATACTCCCAAGGACCGCAAATTCGTCGAAGCGCTATCGCGCGGGCTGGATGTACTGCGTGCCTTCACCCACGGTTCGGTGGTGATGGGCAACCAGGACATTGCGCGTATCACCGGATTGCCCAAACCGACGGTGTCGCGCATGACCTACACCCTGACCAAGCTCGGTTACCTCAGCTACTCGCCGCAGCTGGAAAAGTACCAGCTCGATTCCGGCGTGCTGGCGCTGGGTTATGCCTACGTGTCCAACCTGCGCGTGCGCCAGCTGGCCAAGCCATACATGGATGAGTTTTCCCGCCGTACCAACACATCAGTGGGGCTGACCTGCCGTGACCGGCTGTCGATGATCTACATCGAGAACTGCCGTCCGGCCGAGGTTTCGACGCTACGCATGGACGCGGGTGTGCGCCTGCCGCTGGCCACCACCGCGGCAGGCCGCGCCTTCCTCGCCGCAACCCCGGACAAGGAGCGAGAGCACCTGATGGCTGCGCTGGAAACCAAGTACGGAGACGGCTGGGCAACCATGAAACAATCGCTGGACGGCTCCTTTGCCGAGTTCCGCCAGCACGGCTTCTGCTTGTCGCTCGGCGACTGGGACCGCAACGTGATGGCCGCTGGCGTACCGCTGCATCTGGCCGACGGCAGCATCATGGCGCTGACCTGCGGCGCGCCCTCGTTCCAGCTCAGCGAAGAAACCCTACGCGGCTCGCTGGCACACCAGCTGGAAATGCTCGCGCGCGACATCGAAAGTCTGGGCGTCTGATAATTGGCTAAGCGACACCCAGTCAAGCGGGAAGCGTAGGCTTCACCGACCTTTCGCTCATCGACTCCGCAGGATGGCGATCAGTTAGCCGTCACTGCGACCGGACGCTGGCCCAGGCGATGTCCGCGAGCAGTTCGCGGCAATCCGCCAACGCGGTACGCGCGCGTCCGGCCAGCCAGTTACGGGCCAGGTCGTGGGAGGGCCCGATCACTACAGCCAGAAAGCAATCGCCCGGCATCCGGCGAAAGGCACCGCTTTCGCGGTGCCGACGCAAGATTGCGCTCACCCGCTCGCCATGGGCCTGATTGACCTCGCGCAGTCGTTCCCCCATCTCACCGGCCTCGACCCGCCCACGGTTGTGCAGAACGAAGCGCGCCCAGTCCGGGTTTTCCACGACCCAATCGATGTAGCTGGTGACGAACAATTTGACGCACGCCTCGGCATCCAGCGTATCGATCAGTCCGGCCTCCAACCGCGCGGCGTATTCACCGATGCCCTCCAGATAAAGCACAGCGATGATCCGCTCGCGGTTACCGAAATGGTGGTAAAGGCTGCCGATGCTGGAACCGGAACGGTCTCGGATCATTTCGATGGTGGTCGCCTCCACCCCGAACTCGGTAAAGCAGGCGAGCGCGGCCTGAAGAATTTCTTGCTTGCGACTACTTCGGGCCATCCGATCTCCGACTAGAATAATGTTCTAGAATTAATTTCTACTGCTCGTATACTGCACCGATCCAGGCATTACAAAAAGACCGGAGAACAGGCATGGCGACGATACAGGCTGAAGCACGCTCGATCGACAACGGTAACGGCCATCAATTGGCGAGCTGCTGGTACCACCCTGAGGGCATACCACGCGGCGCCGTGCTGATCGCTCCAGCAATGGCAGTGAAACAAGACTTCTATGCCCATTTCGCCAGTTGGCTCGCAAATCAGGAATTTCTGGCGGTGACCTTCGACTACCTCGGCATGGGCCAGTCCTGCCATGTCCCTTTACGCCAGCTTGAGGTGGATATTCTCGACTGGGCCCGTCACGACTGCAGTGCCGTGTTGGCCAACGTTGTGGAAGCGGCCGGGGAGCTACCGATCTATTGGATCGGCCACAGTGTCGGCGCGCAAATCCTGCCCCTGGTGCAAGGCCATGAGCGGCTCACCCGCATCGTGACCATCGCCGCAGGCAGCGGTTACTGGCGCGAGAACAGCCCACAGATTCGCCGCCAGGCATGGTTGCTTTGGCATGGATTGGCGCCGCTGCTTACGCCGTTGTTCGGCTACTTCCCCGGTGGGCGTATCGGGGCAGTCGGTGATCTGCCGGCCGGCGTGATCCGCCAGTGGCGTCGCTGGTGCCTGCATCCCGAGTACTTGGTTGGCATCGAGGGCGAACCCATGCGGCGCGCGTTCGCCGAGGTGCAGACGCCGCTGACGTCCCTGTCATTTACCGACGACGAGATGATGTCGGCGCGCAATACCGAGTCCTTGCACGGCTTCTACACCGCCGCACCGAAACAGATGCGCCGCATCGCCCCGGACGAAGTCGGCGCCGATCGCATCGGCCACTTCGGCTTCTTCCGCCGAGCCTTCGCACCTACGCTCTGGACGGATTATTTGTTGCCGGAGTTGGAACAGAGCCACCAAGGCCAGGCTGGTGCGCTGGCAACGGCGACGTAGCCTCATCGCCACCGACGACATCATCTATGTGAGCCGCAATATACGCCTGCGATCGTAGGGTGGATCACGCTTCACCGACCCACCACAATGCGGCGCAAGCCACCCGCGTGGATGTAAAGGTGACATCCACCCTACCGAGCTGAGTAAAGAGCCGTAGGGTGGGCTTTAGCCCACCACCCGCGCCACGAGGGTAGTGGGCTGAAGCGAAGCGCCGCCCGTTCAGCCTGCTAAAGCAAAACCGGGCCATAAGGTCCGGTCGTGTTGTTGCGATTGGCTCGTTACGCCACCTGCATCAGCTTCGCATAAGCCTTCAGGTGATGGTCATCGTCGCCGAACTGGTGGGCGATCATCACCAAGCGCTTGGCATGGTGGGCGAGGTTGTATTCCCAGGTCATGCCGATGCCGCCGTGCAGCTGGATCGCTTCCTCGGCTACCTTGCGTGCGGCGCGGGCGCAGATGTATTTGGCGGCGGCGATGATGCGGCGGCGGTCGTCGTTGTCTTCGCCGTCGGCAAAGGTCGCGGCTAGGATCGCCATGCTGGTGGCCTGCTCCAGCTCGGTCTGCATGTCGACCATGCGGTGCTGCAGCACCTGAAACTTGCCGATCGGCACGCCGAACTGCTTGCGCGTTTTCAGGTAGTCGAGGGTCAGCTTGCAGGCCTCGTCCATGCTGCCCAGCGCGTCGGCGCATTGCGCGGCGATGGCGCGGCCTTGCTGGTAGCGCAGCGCCGGGAGCGCATTGCCGACTTCGCCTAGCAGCGAATCAGCGCCCACCTGCACGTTGTCCAAGAACAGTTCGCAGCCCTTGCGTCCGTCGATGGTTGGGTAGACGCGGCGGCTGACGCCTTGGGCGTTCGGATCGACAAGGAACAGGCTGATGCCGCTTTCGTCACGGCTGTCGCCCGAGCTGCGCGCGGAGACGATGATCTTGCCGGCGCTGTGCCCACCGATCACCACAGCCTTTCGTCCGGACAGGCGATAACCGCCGTCGACCGCTTCAGCTTTGGTCTGTACATCGTGCAGGTTGTAGTGGCTCTGCGGCTCGTCGAAGGCCACCGCCAGTTGCAGCGACCCGGCTGCGACCTGGGGCAGCAGATCTTCTTTCTGCGCGTCGCTGCCCAGTTGGTTGAGCAGGCCGCCGCCGAAGATCACCGATTGCAGGTAGGGCTCCAGTGTCAGGCCCCGGCCCAGCTCGGTCATTACCAGCATGGTTTCCACACCACCACCGCCAAAGCCGCCAATCTCTTCATCAAACGGTACGGCAGTCAGGCCAAGCTCGCCCAGCTGGCCCCAGAACTCGGAGGAAAAGCCCAGCTCCGACTCGCTGAATTTCTCGCGCTGCTCGAACGGGTAGGCGTCGCGCACCAGACGCGCCGCGGTGTCTTGCAGCATCTGCTGCTCTTCAGTCAGTTTGAAGTCCATTGCGGTGCCCCCTTACAGCTCGAGAATCATCTTCGAGACGATGTTCTTCTGGATTTCGTTGGAGCCGCCGAAGATCGACAGCTTGCGCATGTTGAAGTAATCACCGGCCAGCGACGCGCTGTAGTCGGCGTGCAAGAGATCGCCTTCGTAGTCCAGCTGCATTTCCTCTTCAAGAAACGGCAACGCGTAAGGGCCGATAACCTTGCGCAGCAGGCTGGTGATGGCCTGGCGAATCTCGGTGCCCTTGACCTTGAGGATCGAGGACTCGGCGCCAGGCACGCCCCCTTCCTTCGCGGCCGCAAGAATGCGCAGGGTGCTCATTTCGATGGCCATCAGCTGCATCCGCTGTTCCGCGCCCAGGTCGCGGAACAGCGGGTCTTCGAGCATCGGCTTGCCATCGCAGACTTCCTTCATGGCGATGCGCTTCAGATGCGCCAGCGCGGCCTTGGAGGCGCCGATGCCGGCCAAGCCGGTGCGCTCGTGGGTCAGCAAGTACTTGGCGCAGGTCCAGCCCTGGTTTTCTTCGCCGACGAGGTTTTCCACCGGTACGCGGACGTTGTCGAAGAAGACTTCGTTGACCTCGTGGTCGCCGTCCAGGGTGATGATCGGCCGCACACTGATGCCCGGCGTGCTCATGTCGATCAGCAGGAAGCTGATACCGCGCTGCTGCTGGGCTTCAGGGTCCGTGCGCACCAGGCAGAAAATCATGTTGGCGTGTTGACCGAGGGTGGTCCAAGTCTTCTGGCCGTTGACCACGTAGTGGTCCCCATCGCGCACGGCACGGGTCTTGAGACTGGCCAAGTCGGAACCGGCGCCAGGTTCAGAATAGCCCTGGCACCACCAGTCTTCACCGGAGAGGATGCGCGGCAGGTAATGGTCCTTCTGCTGCTGGGAGCCGAACTTGATGATCACCGGGGCGACCATGTTGACGCCGAACGGCACGGTACGCGGCGCGCCGAACTGGGCGCATTCCTCGTCGAAGATGTGCTTTTCGACCGGGCCCCAGGTAGTGCCGCCCAGCTCGACCGGCCAGCCCGGCGCGTACCAGCCGCGCTTGACCAGAATCTGCTGCCAGCGCTCGTGATCCTGTTTGGACATGTGCTTGCCGAGCTTGACCTTGGCGGCGATGTCCGCCGGCAGATCGTTTGTCAGGAAGGCACGCACTTCATCGCGGAAGGCGAGCTCTTCGGCCGTGTAGTTGACGTTCATGGATGAATCCTCGATATCCGATCGGCAGAGTGCAGGCGGGCAGTGCTCATTGCCCGGCCTGCCATTCGGTGAAGGTGCGGCCTTCGGCGGCCAGTTTTTCCAGCAGTGGCGCCGGCTTCCACCAGTCGCCGCAGCGTGCGTGCAGTTCCTTGACCCGCGCCAGCACGGTGTCCAGGCCAACGCTGTCGGCATAGAACATCGGCCCGCCGCGGAAGGCCGGGAAGCCGTAGCCGTTCAGGTAGATGACGTCGATATCGCTGGAACGCTGGGCGATGCCCTCTTCGAGAATCTTCGCGCCCTCGTTGACCAGCGCAAAGATGCAGCGCTCGACAATGTACTGCTCGTCCAGCGCCTTTCGCTCGATGCCTTTCTCTTGTGATGCAGCTTCCAGCATAGGCGTGAGTTCAGGGTTCTCCAGCGGCGTACGGTTACCCGGCTCGTAGCGGTAGTAGCCGGCGCCGGTCTTCTGGCCCAGCATGCCGGCGGCGCAGAGCTTGTCGGACACGGTGGGGAAATCCAGGTGCGCCGGCAACGTCGCGCGCTGACGCTTGCGGATCGCCTGGCCGATATCGAGACCGGACAGATCACGCATGGCGAACGGCCCCATGGCCATGCCGAAGTTACGCAGCGCACCGTCGACCTGTCCTGGCGTGGCGCCCTCCTCCAAGAGGAATTCCGCCTCGCGGCCGTACTGGAAGACCATGCGGTTACCAACGAAGCCGTCGCAGACGCCGACCACCACCGAGACCTTCTTCAGCTGCTTGCCGATGGCCATGGCGGTGGCAAGCACCTCATTGCTGGTCTTCGCGCCGCGTACCACTTCCAGCAGGCGCATGACATTGGCCGGGCTGAAAAAGTGCAGGCCGACCACGTCTTCCGGCCGTTTGGTGAAGGCGGCGATGGCGTCCAGATCCAGCGATGACGTGTTCGAGGCGAGGATCGCACCGGGCTTGCACACGGCATCCAGCTGTTCGAAGACCTGCTGCTTGACGCCCATTTCCTCGAATACCGCTTCAACCACCACATCGGCATCGGCCAGCGCGGCGTACTCGGTGACGCCTTCGACCAGCGCGAGGCGCTTCTCCATCGCCTCCTCGGTGAGGCTACCGCGCTTGACGCTCGCCGCGTATGTGTCGCGGGCGCGCTGCAAGCCACGCTGCAGAGCGTCTTCGCTGATTTCCAACAGCTTTACCGGTACCGCGGCATTGGCGAAGCTCAGCGCGATTCCGACACCCATGGTGCCACCGCCGATCACCGCGGCGGTCTTGATCGGACGCGGTCTCACGTCGGATGGCAGGTCATTGATCTTGCCGGCCTGGCGCTCGGCGAAGAACGCGTGGACCAACGCACCACGCTGTGGCGAGTTCAGGCATTCGGCAAACAGCTCACGCTCCCGCTTGAGGCCTTCGGCCAAAGGCAATTGAGTGGCCGCCTCGACTGCAGCGATGCAACGCAGCGGCGAGAACAGCCCGGGCATGCGCTTAGCCACTTCAGCGTGCTTGGCACGGATCAGGGCCTCGTTGTCGACGCCCTCAAGACCTTGGGTCTGCTCGCCAGTGCGTCGCGGTGCGCGGCCTTCATCGACCATACGCCGGGCGTAAGCGAGGCCGGCGTCCACCAGATCACCCTCGAAGAGCTCGTCGACGATATTGTGCTCGACCGCCTCAGCAGCACTGATCGGCGTGCCGCTGACAATCATGTCTAGCGACTTGGCGACACCGGCAAGCCGCGGCAACCGCTGGGTGCCGCCTGCGCCGGGCAGCAGGCCCAGCTTCACTTCCGGCAGACCGACCTTGGCGTCTTTCCGGGCGATGCGGTAATGGCAGCCCAGCGCCACTTCAAGTCCGCCGCCCAGCGCAGTGCCATGGATCACCGCCACGCTCGGCTTGCTGCAGCCTTCGATGGCCTCGATCACCTCTGGCAGGCTCGGCGCTTGCGGGGGCTTGCCGAACTCCTTGATGTCAGCGCCGGCGATAAAGGTGTTGCCCTCGCACACCAGCGCGACGGCGCGGACCTGCTGGTCCGCTTCGGCACCCTGAAAGGCCTTGAGTAGACCCTCACGCACAGCCTGGCCGAGGGCGTTGACCGGTGGATTGTTGACCGTGATCAGAGCGATCGCGCCCTGAATTTCGAGCCTTACGGCATCCGTCATGGCAGGCCTCCGCTTGTGAAATGATGATTAGAGTTGTTATTTCACGGAATCATGTTTCGCACAGCAGAATAGTCGAGTCATTTCCGCATGTCGAGAGACTGGCAACAATCGATGAACCTAGCAAGCGCCATAAGTCATGTAGCGTTGCTGGCATAACTGAGACTGGGCTATATCGCCCCTCTGCAGCGCCATGGTGGTTGGCAGCGGACCCGGCATGGGCGTACCGATTGGTCACTTATCGAATGACCAAAACACCAGGCAAAAAAAAGGAGCCGGCCCCCAGGGGAACCGGCTCCTCGTAGTTCAGCGCATTTACAGCCCGAGGCAGAGGTATTTGATCTCGAGGTAATCCTCGATTCCGTACTTCGAACCTTCGCGACCCAAGCCGGAGGACTTCACGCCACCGAACGGCGCCACCTCGGTGGAGATCATGCCGGTATTGATGCCGATCATTCCCGACTCGATGGCCTCGGCGACGCGGAACACGCGGCCCAAATCACGCGCATAGAAGTACGCGGCCAGACCGAACTCGGTGTCATTCGCCAGGGCGATACCCTCGGCCTCGTCCTCGAAGCGGAACAGCGGCGCCAGCGGGCCGAAGGTTTCTTCCTTGGCCACCTTGGCGTTATGCGGCACATTGACCATCAGCGTCGGCTCGAAATAGCTGCCACCCATCTGATGCGCCTTACCGCCGGTGAGGACCTGGGCGCCATTGGCGACGGCATCCTCGATGTGTTCACGCACCTTGGTCGCGGCACGGTCATCGATCAAAGGCCCGATGTCGACGCCCTCGTCCAGGCCGTTGCCAACCTTGAGTTTCTCCACCGCGGCCTGGAATTTCTTGGCGAACTCGTCGTACACGCCGTTCTGGACATAGATGCGGTTGACGCACACGCAGGTCTGCCCCGCGTTGCGGTACTTGGACTGCATGGCGCCTTTTACCGCCTCGTCGAGGTCGGCGTCATCGAATACCAGGAACGGCGCATTGCCGCCCAGCTCCAGCGACAGCTTCTTGATGCCCGGCGCGCACTGGGCCATCAGCTTGGCGCCAACTTCCGTGGAGCCGGTAAAGCTGAGCTTGCGCACGGTAGGGTTGGCGGTCAGCTCGTCGCCGATGTCGCCGGCCGAGCCGGTGATCACGCTGAAGACGCCTTTCGGGATGCCGGCGCGTTCGGCCAGCTCAGCCAGGGCCAGAGCGGAGAAGGGCGTCTGGCTGGCAGGCTTGAGCACCATGGTGCAGCCAGCGGCCAGCGCCGGGCCGGCCTTGCGGGTGATCATCGCTGCCGGGAAATTCCACGGTGTGATGGCCGCGGTCACGCCAATCGGCTGCTTGATGACGATGATGCGCTTGTCTTTCTGATGCCCAGGAATGGTGTCGCCATAGATGCGCTTGGCTTCCTCGGCGAACCACTCGATAAAGGAGGCGGCATAGGCGATTTCGCCCTTCGACTCGGCCAGCGGCTTGCCCTGCTCCAGCGTCATCAGGCGACCCAGATCGTCCTGGTTTTCCATCATCAGCTCGAACCAGCGGCGCAACTTCTGCGAACGCTCCTTGGCAGTCAGATCACGCCAGGCCGGCAACGCGCGCTCGGCAGCCTCGATGGCCCGGCGCGTCTCGGCAGCGCCCATTTTCGGCACGGTGCCAAGGATCTCGTTGCTGGCCGGGTTGTTGACCTTGATGGTCTGGCCGCTGTCCGCGTCCTGCCAGGCTCCGTCGATATAAGCCTGCTGACGGAACAGCTTGGTGTCGTTGAGTTGCATGGCAGTCTCCTACGAGCCGACGACGCTGCGTCGGAAATTGAATCTAGGCCCTCAGGCCGATACGGAGCGATTGGCGCTGGAACCGCCCGACCTAGGTCAGAACGAAGGAAAGTCCTTGGGTTCCTGCCGTATAGCAAAGCGTTTGAAATCTCGAACGAATGCTAAGCCTGCACCCTGGAATCAGCAACATCATGTTCGGAAAAATTAACGCGCCATAGCTCAGCCTGATGACCAACCGAATCGCCGCGGGAAGCCCTCCCCCGCCAACCACCCAGCCGCCGAAGCGCCATGGACGACCGCAGACGACATGCGTATGATTGCGCCCCGCAACGCACCAGTAGCTCAGCTGGATAGAGTACTGCCCTCCGAAGGCAGGGGTCGTGGGTTCGAATCCCGCCTGGTGCGCCATCTTTTCCCCTTGCCTATCAAGGGGTTAGCGCTCCTGACAGAAACCTGTCCTAGTCCTGAAAGTCGTTTTTGCCACAAATTTGCCACACTTGAACGTGGCGGGAATGGTCGAAATGGCAACAATCAGGAATCGCGGCGAGTATCAGTGGGAAGCGCAAATTCGCCGTAAGGGCTATCCGGCCCAGCGCAAAACCTTCGAAACCAAAGCCGACGCCCAAGCCTGGGCCCGCATGATCGAAAGTGAAATCGACCGGGGCATCTTCGTCTCACGTGTCGAGGCCGAGCGCACCGCCTTCCATGAGCTTATTGATCGTTATATTTCCGATGTCGCACCAAAGCACAAAGGTGCTTATTCGGAGATCAAACGGCTGGAAGCATTGAAGCGCCATCCACTGGCTACTCGGATCGTTGCCACCCTCACCTCCTCTGACTTTGCTCGTTATCGCGATGAGCGTTTGAAGGTCCGCAAGGGCAATACAGTTAAGCGAGAGCTGGCACTCTTTCAATGCGTCATCGAGGTCGCTCGCCGCGAGTGGGGTATTCATATCGCAGAGAACCCAGTGCGAATGGTCAGCCGGCCGAGCTACAACGACGAGCGCTCAAGGCGGCTGGACCCAATCGAGGAGCAGTACATCCTAGCTGCACTAGAGCCACAGGAGCGACGTGCTGACGGCACCTATGCCGATGCATCACACAACCCCTGGATACGCCCTATTGTCCAGCTTGCACTTGAAACCGCCATGCGCCGGGGCGAGATCTTCGAGCTGCGCTGGAAGCACGTGAATCTCGAGCGTAGAACTGCGCATCTTCCGGCTACCAAAAATGGCTTCCCGAGAAATATCCCCCTGTCACCAGGTGCCATCCAATTGCTTCAACACCTGCCTCGGTCAATATGCGGACGAGTTTTCCCCACCACCGCAGATGCGTTGAAGAAGGCGTTTATGCGCGGACTGGAACGAGCAAAGGCAAAATACCGGGCTGACTGCGCAGCAGCGCAAGTGACGGCGGAGGTGGACTTCCTGCACGACCTTCGTTTTCACGATTTGCGCCATGAAGCAACCTGTAGGTTGGCGACCAAGCTGCCCAACTTGATCGAGCTTGCCAGCGTCACAGGCCATAGGGAAGTGAACATGCTCAAACGCTACTACAACATCACAGCAGAAGAGCTAGCGGCCAAATTGGCATAACCTCAACCTTCAAATTCGGATTCAAAGCCCAGCTGAGATGCAAACGCCCTCGCATCGGAGTCCACCCGAAAGCGGTTCATCGCATCCTGCTCTCGCTCCAACTCCTTACGCAGATAGGTTTCATTGAAACAATCGACGATTTGCTCTCGGGTCAGCTCCATCTCCGAAACCCTACGCTTTTGTGTATTGATGATTTTGCGCGCGCTTAGCTGGGCAGCTTCGTGCAGGTAAGTTCGAAAGAGGAGGTCTCGGAACGACCAGTCGCTGATCCATTTGTGAGTCAAAGCCCAGAGCAACAATCGCCGATAAGTATCCCACCCCATACGGGTTTGGCCGCTGAGATAGCGTCGCAATATCCGTCCATCAGCATCCTTAAACCCATAAACCCCGAGCTCCGTCAGTGATCGCTCCAGGGCGACCTTTGACATGCCCGACTTTCGCAGCATCGCGGAGAAAAGGTACTCCACTAAATCAACCGAAACCCGGATAGGAAAGTTTTTCCGGCCGGTAGCCGCATGGCGCCTCAGCTCATGAAAAACAAGCTCGAATGCTTCTGCTGGTTCAACGACCGAATAGTCTGGCAGTTGCATACCTCACTCTCTGGCTATCAGACGCACCTGTGAAAAACGTGTCCTAGTAGGTCGCTCACTCCCTGGCTGAATCTGGAAACCTTCCAGAGCAACCGAGCGACAGTCGCCATGAGCATCGATTACGAGACCATCCAGAACATTCAAAACTTAGCAGATGACGTACTGATCGGCGTAGCCGAAGTTGCGGCGCTGACAGGCTTCAGCGTGCTTACGGTCCGTCAGCGCAAATTGCCCGGCCTGGAGCCCGTGCCGGGGCTTTCACGCTTGCGGTGGAGGTTAGGGGACTTGCGGCTTTGGATGCGCACGGGGCCGGAGCTCAATGTTGTCGCGCCGCTGAAAAACCCGAAGGCGATGCGCAAAGCAGGGCGCCCCACTAAGAAGGCTCAGGTGGAGGCACGTAGAGGAGCGATTTTGGAATAGCTACCGGTGCTCCCGGTAGTGGCAAACCCCAAATGAAGCAGAGGACCTTATAACCCTCAATCGAAGCTACCGCTCGAAAGGCGGGCGAGTTAGCGGTAGGCAATCCGCGCCATCATGAAATCGTCGAAGCTAAAATAGAGCATCCGGCAAAGGGAAAAATGAAGGCCGGCCACGTTAGCACGTCCGTCCTCAAATGGGCGTGCGAGGGACGCTGCCTACTGAATCAGTCGATGACGAGATCGTCACAATGAAGTCTGTGAGCATTTCATAGACTTCCCAGGCTACCTATTACCTGTTGGCTCGCCGATTCAGCCCAGCGGGAGGCGATTTACCAATCCGTTCGGTAACCTCCTTGATCCTAGTGATTCCTGGGTGCGCCGCTTGTAATTCTGGACCGAAGTCTTGCATCCGGATATCAAAGACAGAAATCGCAAGCTGCTCACTACCATGAGAATGAGATATCAGCCGCCGATGTTCCTGATCGTAGGGGGCCTGAGCGGTCGATCCACCATACTCACCAATGTTCGCAATTAGAATATGCTGGTACATGTGATACCGCAGCGCGGCGACCATGCCGTCGAAGGTTTTCACATCTTTGTTCATCGCTGATACCACATACATGTGGCTTTCATCCCTGAGGTCTGCTGCCAGCGCCAAGTCAGTTGCATCGAAGCATATTGATCCCGTTAGGCGATAAGGACCAGAAACTGAGTTCAACGAATCGTGCAACTCAATTACAACTTGGTAGGGGCGCCAAGAGTTAATCCCCAGTGCTTCTTCTCCGCGCGTGAGATGAAATTTGCCTTGGTCCACCTGAACCCATGAGCGCCCCTGAGCTCGCATTTGCGGAACTAACCACCGTGCAGCGTTGATGGAATTACCACCGAGCTCCTTCGCCCCCAGCAATCCGTAAAATAGCATTGCGCCAGTGGCATCCGAGAATGCCCGCATGAGATCTTGATCATCAACATGGATGCTCAATTCTGGGAAGACAACCAAGTCGAAATGTGGCTTTTCCGAGCGACCCAAAACGTAGTCACGGGTAGCCAGATGCTTGGTCGTTAAATGCAGTAAGGCAGCGGTATGGTTGCGATGCCTCTCTCTATAGCCAGGGTCTTCGAACCCTTCGAGCCCTCGATCGAAATGGGCATGCAATGGCATGAGCCCTTGGACCATAACCACACGCAGCCCCCGCGTTGCGTTCAACGGCCACTCAACAGGGTACCTATAAATCGGCAGATTGCTGCTCTCTCCAAAAATGGTAGCCTGCTCTTCAAGACGCGTCTCAATGATTCTTAAAAAATCGTGGCGCGTTCGGATATCTTTTGACTCAGCATTCCGCTCAGCAATCCCCGGCCACCGAAGCATGTGTAGAAGGAGCTCTGAGAACCATGGAGTAATTGCTGCAGTCGTACCGCGCAAACCCTCGGCCGTATGGAGCATTCCTAGCCGTCGCTTGTGCCATGTGCTTCGAATCCCAGAATACCATCCGGCATCTTCACGGGTTAGCCAATGCCGAACTGTGAAGTCGGGCTCTCCCGTGGCAGCAGCCCGAAGAAGGCGCCCGAAAGCGTACTTCCAAGCTTCCTCCCGGCGGCACCAAGATGGTGTGTCATAGCAGCCGCCCGTAGTTTTGATATTCTCAACAGCCCGGGCGCTCAGGTTCGCAGCTCTAGGATTATTCAAGTTTTCCCAGTCATTGCTTTTAACTTCGACATTCAACAGAGTCAAAAGCTCAGGATTGAACCCCCTAATCGATTTATCTCTTCCCAAAGCGCGTGCGAGTATGAGAAGTGCATTTTCTTGGGAAAACAGTCCCGCAGGATGTGTGATCGCTGTTAGAAGTGGCAGCCACTTGTTTGATGGAAGGGGGGCAAGGCCCTTGTCCCATTTCGCGGAAGTGAATCTAGTTAGATACTTCGGGACTTTAGATACCGCGTACTGCATTCCGCTACGTGTTGTTTGGATTAACGACTCAAACAAATCCGGTGCAGTTTCTGCTATCGCCTGCCAGGCTTTGGCGATCACCGCATTATCTCGATCCTCACAAAACCGTATGAACCACTTTTCGTAGTGAGGTACATCGTTAAGCAATTGATGTCCCACTAGCGACACGACAACTTGCTCCTGCGCCGACACGTCATCTTCAATCGGCCGGAATTTCATAAATGAGCTGAGCGCCCTATAGAAGCGCAGCTCCATGCCGACCTTTGGCAATGAAGCAATCTTCCGCTGGGACGCCAAAAGTAGTGCAGCTTGTTGCTGAACGTACCATGGAACTTTTTTCATCTCCATTATTTGCTTCGCCAGCGTCGTAAGAGCAACACGGTAACTCTGGACGTCGGCAACGCTCAGTGCTGAATCGTTTTCGGCGCTTTTACCTGTTTCTGTCGCACCTGCTTTGAAAAGGTCAGCAAGCACATAGTAAGCGACGCGTCTTCCAAACTCCCCAGTCGGAGCTGATGTATCAATTTTGCTCAGCAGAGCTTGCTGAACGGGCTCAAGGAGATCAGTGCTTGGATAGAGATCTAGCGCATATCTGAGAACTTGAACCAAAGAGGGGTTAACAGCCCATGCTGATACAAGACGGCGGGCAACGGCTTGATAGTCTTGGACAAGATTTATCTTTGGATCTTTACCGTCCGTTTGCTCTGTTAGATCAGTCATGCTTCGGCGCATTCGCAAAGCGCGGACGAGCCTGTATGCTGAAAACCTTGTTAGCGTATCGTCACGCACCTCGAGCTTAAGTGTTGCAACCGACGCAAGCTGTAGTCCGTGGGTAAGGGGAAGCGAGGAGTCATCTTCAACGAGGCTTAATTCGGCCAAAGAAAGCAGCCCGTTCAGGCCAGATTCCACTTGGCGTAGCGATTCAACATCGAACGGCCCGCTCAGTTGCTTTTGAAAAGTTTTCATTCGTGCCGCGGTGCCAGAATCACCACCTACCTCAACAAGTGGTTCAAGCTGAGTTTTTAACTGGTTGATCTTCAGAGACGAATCCGGGTTACCTTTAGGAGTGGTGTACTTGCTTAAGCGGCGTTGTACCCAGCCGCTGATTTCCTCTCCCAATATCGCCGGATCGGCCACAACCCCATCATCGATTTCTACCGAAACCACCAGCCGTATATCATCGACGTACCGGCAGTAATCATGGATACGGAAGCTGCTCTTCCGAGATCGCCTCCCGATAGAATCGCCCATTGCCCGATCAAAGTTTATAAGATAGGCGTTCGCGAAAAAGCCACTGGCTACCAATCCTTGAGGTAATCCTGAGGGAAGTGAGTTGTGTCGGAACAAAGTCGCCAATGACTCGTCTTCATCCCGCCACTGAAACTTAAGGGCTGCGCGCGCAGCTCCCCAAAAAGCCTCTTCCGAGTCGAGATATCCCTCCTCCGTTTTCGCTAAGAAGTGCGTATAAGCCTCACGCATCCTCTCAATGAGGAGGTCAACGTCGATATTGTCGAAGAATGCGCTTAGGTCTAGGCTAACAATGAAAACGTTCTCTTCACCTTCTGCCTTGGCTCGCTTTGCATGGGCTACCGGCCGCTCTACAAATCGCTGGTAGTCCTGGAAGTATCGGCTGTAGGTGTTGGAGTTGCCCCAAGCAAACGTAGCGGCAGAGTGATCGTTCGACCACCTGCAGAAAAGGCGGTTGCCATAACTGTAGACTTTGGATTGCGAAGCCGTCAGAGGATCTAGAGACGTGTCACCTTGTGCAGTTTCAATGCAGTCTGCGAGACACAACATTACCGCTGTCGCGACGGTCTGTTCTCTGATACCGATATGAGCGAGGGGGCGTAACACCAGCTCATCGCTGGTTTCTCTTTTGCGAGGCCCCCAGCCGCCATCTTCGCTCGTCCGAAAACACCAAAGGCCATTTTTCGGAGCTGGCACGAGCCAGGCAGGAGAGGTCTGATAGTCTCCGGACGAGATCGATTCAGACCAGAGAGCTATATTTTCAGACAGACATATTGCTGAAGCATCCAGCTCCAGCACATCCGCGTACCAATTATGTCGTCTTATGAACGTGTGGGTTTTCTTCCATGCCTGGGCCAGTACTACTTCATCTTGCAGCAGCTCCATTCGCGGGCTCAGTCTATCGTATCGAGAATCCACAACGCTCATTAGCAATCCTTGAAATGGCTATTGCCCCCTCTCATGCTCATGGACCCGGAGTTGTCGCAGCAGGGGCTGGGTGCTAAATATTAACTGATAAAACCTGAGTCGGACTTCATAACTCGTTATCCAAGAGTAATCCACCCGAATTTAAGCGTAGTCTTATAACCTCTTTCCCCGAGCTCTGCCGGCCGTGACCGGCGGTCAGCTGGTCGTCAGCTGTCAGGCGCAAAACACGCCCAACCAACTCACAGGAGATCCTTACGCTTAAGCGGAAGCGTTTAAACGTACTGAATGCGGCAAATACGCAACTAGTAATGCTCCTCAATGTAGGCGTATGCCTTTTGGAACAGATCTTTGTCCTTACTCAAGCCAAACTGCGCAAGAGTCAGCATTAGCGCCTTCTGTATCTCGCGCGGGCCACTGTTTGATTTCTGCCATCCCTCGAAGCGCGTAGCTTTCACAATTTTGTCGATCTGCTCGACCACATCACCAATCAGTTTCGGTGTGGTTTCCGGGCGGGTTTCTAGGAAGAGCTTGGTCAGCGCTTGCTTGTTGTCTTCCTCTGTCACCACCTTATCGCCGGTTTCGCGCTCGGCCTGCACCGTATCTTTGGCCGCTTCGAGCAAGCCTTTGAGCCAGTCGATAGCCTTGATCACGCCGGCCTCATAGTCGCGCCGCAACTTCTCTAAGCGCTCGCCAAGCTCGACGAATACAGCTTCGCCGCTGCTGCGCAGCCGTCCCATCAAGTCAATTTCCAGCCGCTGGGCACGCTTCTCCTGCTCTTTCTCGGTCAGGGTAAAGATCGCGTGTTCATCCATGATCAGCTCATCGATGTCATCGCGGATGCGTTTGATATCGGTGTGCTCGTGAATCATTTTGATGGTCTCAGGGCCCAGCGCGGCCCAGACCAGCGCTCCCGTCTGACCGACTGGGCGCACGGACTCATAGATCTGAGCCAGCCATTTGTAATCCTGGCGGTAGGGTGTCAGGAACGAGTCGGGGTTGATGGCTGACCAGAGCTTGGCCAACACACCAAAGGCGGCGGCAAACTCATCGCGCTTCTTGTTGTTAGGCAGGCACTCCTGGGCGGCCATGATGCCGTCGAAGCCTTCCAAGGTACGGTCCACGTTCGGGAAAAAGGCCAGACACTGCTTCAGCTGTTCCGGCAGCAGCTCCTTGAATTTCTCGATGCCCTCGACAATGCCGTCGATCTCTTCAGGGTTGTAGGCCAGCGCCGTGCGCAGGTTTTCGAATACACCCAGGTAATCGATGATCAGGCCCATGCGCTTGACCACGCCATCTGCCTCATACAGGCGGTTGGTGCGGCACATGGCCTGCAGCAGGGTGTGATCGCGCAGAGGCTTGTCCAGGTACATGCAGTAGCAGATGGGGGCGTCGAAGCCGGTGAGCAGCTTGGCGGTGACGATCAGCAGTTGCAGGGGCTGCTTTGGGTCTCTGTAGGTTTCCAGCAGGTTTTTCTGCGCCTGCTCGTCACCATCGAATTTCTGCCAACGCTCAAAATCGGCTTGTTTGATGGGCAGCCCCAGCTCTGCATGCCAGCGGTTCCAGTCTTTGTTGATCTTGCCGTTCTCATCCTTAACCTGGCCCTGGTCGACGTTCATCACCACTTCTATGGCGTCGAAACCGAGTTTGCTGCCGAGTAGGTGGTACATCTGCACGCAGGCTTCGCGGTCGTAGACCACCACCATGGCTTTCATCTTTTTCGGCTGCACATGGCTGGTGAAGTGCGCAGTAATATCGGCACTGATAGCCTCCATGCGCTTCGGTGCCTTGAGCATCACCGCCAGCTTGCCGGCACGCTTGGACAGAGCGGTCTTCTCGTCTTCGTCCAGGTTGTTGTCTTTAACCAGTTGCTCGAACTCCTGGTTGATCGCCTCGCGGTCGACCCGCAGTTCAGCTAGGCGCGGTTCGAATTTCACCGGGTTGGTGGCCCCGTCGCGGATCGACTGCTTGTAGCTGTAGCGGTTCATGTAGCGACCGGGGTCGTCCTCGGCGCCAAACAGCTTGAAAGTGTTGCGCTCGATGCCGGAGATCGGCGTACCGGTCAGGCCGTAGAAGTGAGCATTGGGCAGCGCCCAGCGCATCTTCTCGCCCAGTCCGCCTTCCTGAGTGCGGTGGGCTTCGTCTACCAGCACGATGATGTTGTCGCGATTGTTCAGGCCATCCGGGTTGTGCTCATCAACCTCGACATCCTTGAACTTGAAGATGGTGGTGATCAGGATGCCACGGCTGTCCTGTTCGATATGGGCCCCGAGCTTTTTGCAGCTCTGTACCTTGATCAGGTTTTTGACCTCGGCGCCGCCAAAGGTCTCGCTGATCTGGCTGTCCAGGTCTCGACGGTCGACCACGATCAGCACGGTAGGGTTTTTCAGCTCGTTGTCGGCTCGCAGCATCTTCGCCGCGTAAAGCATCAGCAGCGACTTGCCGGAGCCCTGGAAGTGCCAGATCAGGCCTTTTTTCGGGTAGCCCTTTTTCACCCGCTCGACGATCTGCTTGGCGGCCTCGAACTGTGGGTAACGCGGCAGCAGTTTGATGCGTTTGGGCGGCGTGTCTTTACCGGCTTTATGGGTCGAGAACAGCGCAAATGAAGTCAACAGTTGCAGCAGGGTTTGCGGATTCAACAGCCCTTCGGCGCTGGCAAGCACGGAGGCTAGAGTGGCGGGGATATCCTCGCGCTGGTCGGTGTGGTGCCAAGGGCCCCAATCTTTGACTCGGGCATTGATCGCACCGTAAGCAAAGGTTTTGCCCTCACTGGCGAAGCACAGCAGGTTGGGTACGAAGAAGGCCTGCACATGCTGCCAGTAGTGCTTCTTGCCTCCCATAAAGTCGGCGGCACCGTCCTGCCAGCTGACGCTGGGGCGGGTGGCGCTTTTCACTTCGCCGACCACCAGCGGGATGCCGTTTACATACAGCACGATATCGAAGTACACCTCACCCGCCGCCACATAGTGCACTTGCTGGGCCACCACAAAGTGGTTGTTCTCGACATGCTCGAAGTCGATCAGATTGATGGTGACGTGCTCGCCGTTCTCGCCAAAGGGCAAGGTCTTTTCAGCCAGCAGCCAAGCCTGGAAATTCTCGTTTGCCCGTACCAGGCCGCTGTGCGGCGCTTCCAATAGCACGCCGCGCAGCTTGTGGATCACCTCGTCGGCATAATCCGGCTGCTGGCCAATCGCTGGGTTTAACGAACATAACGCGTCTTTTAGCCACTCATCGACAAAGATATCCTGCGCCTTCTTCGGCAGGCTCTCGCCGTGGCAGTAAGTCCACTTTGCCCCGCTTAAATTCTTTAAACGGTCGATAATTCCATTCTCGGTGACGGTTTGTTCGTTAAACATAGAGCCGCTCAGTCGTTAATCTAATATTAAGGATTTGATATTTATATGCTCTTGTTTTTTCCTGCGCATCACTTCCATGACATCAAGAATCTTTGAAAAAGCCGAAGAAATGTGGTCGGTATTTAGCTGTCGTATGTCTGATATCTTAAACTTGGCGATTTCAGGCTTCGAAATTCCGGGAATCACGCCAGCAGCAGCAGCATTGAGCTCAGCGGATACTGCCTTTACCAACAGATAAACCATAAATGGATCAAGCTGTTCGCTTCTTACCGCCATTAGCTGTCGACTGATGCAGTAGTCGCCGTCAGCAATGACACACTTCCCAACTCCTGCACCCTTAACAGTTAAAAGTAGGCGGTTGCAGGAGCTGAGTGCAACACGGTTATTGAATTGAAGCCGGAGCATCATGCCGCATCGCCATGGCATTTTGCATGACCTCTCCCATCACCTCGATGGGGCATTTGAAGTCGAAGCGCTTGC
>Ga0208645_1001499_pt1 | contig 20246 bp, 9 predicted proteins | sample VirMetDEL_Sep_01_FD_184519 | JGI IMG/M metagenome (GOLD analysis project Ga0208645, IMG submission 184519) | Aqueous microbial communities from the Delaware River and Bay under freshwater to marine salinity gradient to study organic matter... | ecosystem: Environmental > Aquatic > Marine >... | reverse complement strand
GCTGGAAAGCATACCCACGGCGAAGCCCCTGAAGAAGTACGGGGACAACATCGTGGTGGCACCGCACCGGCTGGATGAGGTGCGCGTCCTACGCAACCTGGGTATAGAAGTCCCCTCGCCGATCCTCCACTACTACGATTGGCCGGGGCAGTTCACGCCCTTCGATCACCAGCGGCAGACCGCTGCGTTCCTGACGCTCAACCAGAAAGCACTTGTGCTGAATGACATCGGCACGGGGAAAACCCAGAGTGCTCTGTGGGCGGCGGACTACCTGATCCGCAGCAAGCAAGTTAAGAAGGTGCTCATCATCAGCCCCCTGTCCACCCTGGAGCGGGTGTGGGGCGACGGTATCTTCACGGGGCTGACCCATCGCAAGTTCGTGGTGCTCCACGGTACGAGCCAGAAGCGCAGGAAGTTGCTCCAGAAGGACGTTGAGTTCTACATCATCAACCACCACGGGTTCCCCATCATCGCCGAGGATGCGGAGGGGATGTTCGATCTGGTGATCGTGGACGAGGCAGCGGAGCTGCGCAACCCAGCCACTCGCCGGTTCAAACTGTTCCGCAGGTGGATGAACAACAATCCCAAAACTCGTTTGTGGTTGATGACCGGGACGCCGACGCCGAACGCACCGACCGATGCCTGGGCTCTAGCCCAGCTCGTGAACAGCCCGCACTGCACAAAAACTTACACTGCGTTCCGCGAACAGGTGATGCAGAAGATCGGCCAGTGGAAGTTTATCCCCCGGCCCGAGTCCATGGAGATCGTGAAGAACGTGCTGCAGCCAGCGGTACGTTACACCCGTGACGAATGTTTCGATTTGCCAGACACCATCATCCAGACCCGGAAGGTGGACATGACCCCCGAGCAGGCCAAGCACTACAAGGCCATGCTCCGACACCTCATCACGGAAGCGGCTGAGGAGGGGACGATCACTGCCGTGAACGAGGCAGTGAAGATGCAGAAGCTGGTGCAGATTGCCTGTGGCGTAGCCTACGGGGATGACGGCCAGAACATTGAGATTGACTGTGGACCCAGGGTGAACTTGGTCAAGGAGGTGATCGAAGAGGCAGGAGAGAAAGTGATTTTGTTCGTACCGCTGACGGGTACGCTGAAGATGTTGGAGAAAGAACTTGCCAAGCACTGGAGTGTGGGTGTCGTGAACGGTGCCGTGTCATCGTCGCAGCGCAACCGCATCTTCAAGAACTTCCAGCAAGAGCGAGACCCCCACATCCTCATCGCCCACCCGGCAACCATGTCCCATGGTCTGACCCTAACAACCGCATCCACGATCATTTGGTACGGCCCGATCAACAGCAACGAACAGTATGTTCAGGCAAACGGGCGCATCGAACGTATCGGGAAGAAGAAGGTTTCCAATGTGATCCACATTGAAGCCACGGACCTTGAGCACATGATGTTTGAGCGGCTGCGCAACAAGCAAAAGATGCAAGGCTTACTGCTCGACCTTATCCAAGAACAAACCAAGAGGTGACAACTCATGGCAGTAAATACGGATGATGTCGTGGCGGCCTACATGAAGCTGCGACGGCAAAAAGAACAGATCGAAAACGAAGTGAAGGACCGCACCAAGGCCATCAAGGAAAAGATGGACAAGCTGGAGGCGTGGCTCAAAACGCAGATGGATGAGCAGGGCTTGACCTCGGTTAAGACCAAGCATGGCACTGCCTTCCTGACGACCACGGACTACGCCAACGTGGCGGACTGGGACGCGATCCTTGATTTCGTCAGAAAGAATGATGCCTTTGAATTTCTGGAGAAGCGCATCAGCAAGATCGCTGTGCGTGACCACATCAAGCAGTACAAGAACGTACCACCCGGTGTGAATTACGGCACCAAACTGAACGTCAACATTCGCAAAGCTGCCCCGGCAGCAGACACTGAAGACTGAGGAGTCTCTCATGAGCAACCTAGTACCTGTGAACGTCCAAGTCCCGACACACTTGATGAAGCATGTCGGCAAGCCCTCGGCTTTGGCTCAGTCCCTGAGCAGCGGCCTCGGTGGTGACGCCCCGAGCTACCCCCGCATTTCCATCAAGGGCGCCCGCTTCCGCATCGTGGAAGGGGACAGCGAGACCGTGCTCGACCAAACTTCTTTAGACGTTGTGATCGTCGGCGCTAACCCGCGTCTGTCCAAGACCTTCTACGCCAAGGCGTGGAACCCCGATGCTGAGCCGACCGGCCCTGACTGCTACTCGCTGGATGGGGTGAGCCCTCACCCGGACTCCACGGAGCCGCAGAACGACCTGTGCGCAAGCTGCCCGCAAAACGCATGGGGTTCCAAAGTGACGCCGCAAGGGCAGCAGATCAAAGCCTGTGCGGACCAGAAGCGCCTTGCTGTGGTGGCTGCCGAAGACCCGACCGGGCCTGTCTATCTGCTGCAGGTGACGCCCGCTGCGCTCAAGGGTCTGAACCAGTACCACAAAGAACTTTCTGTGCGGGGCATTCCCCCGGAGATCGTCAAGACCAAGGTGTCCTTCGACACGAATGCCAGCTTCCCGAAGTTGAAGTTTACTTTCGGCGGCTTCATCGACGAAGATACGCAGAACGCCGTAGACAAACTGTTCGGCACTGAGCAAGTGCTTGAAATCACCGGGGAGGCAGCCCCCAAAGTTGCAGAAGTGCCACCGGCCCGACCTGCCCCAGTCAAACCGAAGCCCGTGGAGGAAGAACCTGTCGCTGAGGCCCCTGCTCCTGCCCCTGCACCCGAAGAGGCAGCTACTCCGAAGCGCGGTTTCGGTTCTAAATCTGCTGCCCCCAAGGCAGCCCCTGAGCCCAACGCTGAAGCCCCCAAGGCGAAGCCCAAGGCTGCTGTGAGTGAGGACGCGTCGTCCCTGGCGGACGAGATTGCGGATTTGCTCGGGGAGGTAGACGCCGATGACTGATAAGCCCGGCCTTGACTTCAGCAAAGTTGAGGCCCTGCGCAAGCACCTCATGCTCACCACGGCAGATATGGCTAAACTCCTTGGTGTTTCTCGCATGACGTACTATGGTTGGGTGAAGGGCAAGGCGATGCGCAAGACCAACGATGTAATGGTCCGGTCTATGCTTCGCAAGCTACTCGCCGTCATCACAGAGCAGGGCTGGCCTTCGCCAGAAGTAATTGCTATGGAGTCTAGCCAGCGGCTCCAACGACTCAGAGAAACCCTTGGGGTGGAGGAGGAGCCCCAGCAAGAACCGGAAGTGGAGACTACCGACAACTGAAACAGGGCGGGAGGGGGCAACCCCTCCCTTCAGGCAGGGGCATTATGGACACGTTGAGCTTTCTTCAACGGGTTCTACCAACGGAAGGCTTCTATGTTGTAACGGTCATCAATGAAGATGGCCCACGACAGGGCTACTTTCCCACCGTAGAAACCCTAGCAAAGAGCGCGCTGAGCTTAGATCAGCGTGGTAACAACACATATTTTGCAATCTCATCGTTCATAGAAAAGGGGAACCGGAAGCAAGAAAACGTGCGAGCCACCAAAGTCATCGCACTGGATGTTGACTGTGGGGAGGACAAGCCGTTCCCATCATGGAAGGAAGGACTGAAGGCGCTGCTGGCGTTCGTCGAAGCCCAGTCCCTACCCAAGCCCATGATCGTCCACTCGGGCAACGGCCTACACGTTTACTGGGTCTTGACGGAAGAGCTTGCGCCGGAGCAGTGGAAGCCCCTGGCTTCTGCCATGAAGGCGGCTGCGCTCGACAAGGGCTTTGAGATCGACCCGGCGGTACCGGCGGACAACGCTCGGGTGCTGCGCCCAGTGGGCACCACCAACAGGAAGAACGGCGCCACGGTAAAGCTGCTTATAGATGCTGAGCCGGTAACGCCCGATGTGCTCACCAGTTCCTTACTTGGTTATATCCGAGAGATTCCGCAGAAAACACGACACACAACTGAGAGCAAGTTATCACAAGCCTTAGCAGTGCAGACGGACTTACCACCTGCCATCGCCAGCGTGGTGATGCAGAAGTGCCAGCAGATCAAGTGGGCTACGGAGAACCAGACAGAAGTTCCTGAGCCTGTGTGGTACGACCTCATCGGTGTGGCTGCGTATTGCCAAGACCCGGAGGGCACGGCAGTTCTGTGGAGTAAGGACCACCCGGATTTCGATCATGTCGAAACCGTGCAGAAGATGCAGCGGTGGAAGGACTCCACGACTGGGCCGACGACCTGCGCCAAGTTTGAAATGGACCGCCCCGGTGGATGCAGGGGGTGCAAGTACAAGGACAAGATCGGCTCCCCGGCCCGGCTGGGTACGCAGTACCAAGAGGTGGCTGCCCCCACGGAAGTGCCTGACAAGGCTGCTGCGCAGATACCCATACCCAAGCCCTTCAAGCGCACCGCCACGGGCATCAAGGTCACCATCGACGACACGGACGTAGATGTTTGCGATTTCGATTTGTACCCCACGGGCTATGGGCGGGACGAGTCTCTGGGCTACGAGACCGTGCGCTACCACTGGAACCGGCCTCACGCCGGGTGGCAAGAACTTTCCTTTAGGCAAGCGTACCTCACCGACGGGCACCGGGAGTTCGCCACGGCCATCGCAGACCAGGGCATCCTGCTCAAGAGCAAACGACAGACGGAGTATTTTCAGATGATGCTGCGCTCATACATGGACGAGTTGCGGCAGAAGCGGGCCATGACAAACCTCTACTCCACCATGGGATGGAAGGAAAACTTCTCGCAGTTTGTCATCGGCAACACGATTCTGCGCCGCAACGCAGATGGAAGCGTATCGGAGGAGGACATCGCCCTCTCCTCGGGAAGCCAGCGCCTAGGCAACGAGCTGTATGAATGCGCAGGCGACTTAGGTAACTGGGTGAAGTTCACCAGCTTGTTGGAGAAAGCCGATCTCAAGGCCCACATGTTTGCCCTGTGCGTGAGCCTGTCCGCTCCCCTCTACGCATTCACTGGCCTGAAGGGCCTGACCGTATCCCTCTACGGCCCCACCGGGGGTGGCAAAACGCTGGCGCAGTATTGGCAGCAGTCTGTCTGGGGTGTGCCCGAGAAGCTGCACTTCGCAGCCAAGTTTACCCAGAACACCTTGTTCGGGCGCATGGGTTTCTACGCCCACCTGCCCATGACCATCGACGAAGTAACCATGATGGCGGACAAGGAAGTGGGGGACTTCGCCTACTGGGTAAGCCAGGGGCGGGACAAGGCGCGGCTCAACCGCAACGCTGAGGAGCGGGATGCCAAGACCTGGGCTATGCCTGTGACAGTTTCTACCAATCGTTCTCTGTCCTCCAAGCTGATCGCATCAGGGTTGGATACGGATGCGCAGATGGCCCGGATACTTGAGGTCAGTGTGCCGTCGCACCCGCTCTTCACCAAGGACAGCGAGGCCGGGCGGAAGATTTACGATTTCCTCAGTGCGAACCACGGCCACGTTGGGTTGGCATTCCTCAAGAAGTTGATGGAGCTTGGACCGGAGGGCATTCGCGCCGGGATCGCAGAAGCCACGAATACATTCCACCGACGATACAAGGCAAACTTCAGAGGCGAGGAGCGGTACTGGGAGCAGGCCATCATCTTCGCTGACTTCGCCGGGCAGCTTGCCAAGGACTGGGACTTCATTGACTTCGATCACTCCCAGGGCATTGACTGGGTGCTCCATCAGGTTGGCGCCATCCGGCGGACAATCGTCGAGAACAAGGTGGACGCCTTCGACCTGCTGACGGAATACCTCAACGACTCTGCCGACGCAGCAGTCACAATCATGCACACCGGAACCCAGAAGCCCACCCCAGACTACGCCCACATGCCACGAGCAGACATCAGGGTACGCTTCGATCTGTACCGGGGTGACTCGGCTTCGCCCTTTGACCGGGGCACGGTGATGGTAGACCGCACCCACTTCCGCCGCTGGCTCGCTGCCCGAGGGGCAGACTATAAGTCCTTCACGAATGAGCTTGCGGATGAGAACGTGGTGGCGACGCCCAAGTCCCAGAAAGCCTATCTCGGTAAGGACACGCCGGTTAAGCTGGGCCAGAGCTACGTCATTGGGGTGAACCTCAACCACCCCAGACTCCACGGCATCCTAGACGATGCGGACCAAGCCGCAGAGGACTTGGCCCTGGGGCAACTCAAGGGGGTTTAGTAGCCGAGGAGTTCGGCTACCGTTGCCACCTCATCCCGCGCTGCCCTTGGGGTAGTGCGGAGGAACCGCTCACCAGCAGGACGCTGGGCTTCGCGTAGGGCACGGACAGAGTTTTGGCGGAAGTTCCTGATCTCCAGCGCCGTGCCCCGGTTCACCTCATTCCACTGCCGCACCGCGTCTTCGATGGCGCGTTGCTTCTCCCGGTCCCGTTCGATGTTGGCCTTGATCCACGCGGTGCGGAAGCCAGAAGTTACTTCACGTTGGTAGTCCACGATGCGGCGGGAGACCCGGATAACATCGTACTGCTCAGAGGCAGCCGCCGGGTAGAAGCCCAGCACACGCCCCACCATGGTGTACGCGGAGAGGTCAGGGGAAACCACATAGCCCCGCTTGTCCACGATGGCACCCGCTTGGGTGTAGGCGTACATGTCACCAAAGGCCCGGAGCATGGTGATGGGCGACTCACGGAACACATCCACAAAGTCCACCCGCTCAGTTGCCACCGCACGAATAGCTTGCGGGAAGGCGGTCGCCGCACCAGTGAGGAAGGATGCCGCCGGTCCCATGATGTCCGTGAGTTCGCGGCCTACGTCCGCACCGGCTAGGAAGATGCCCGTGCCGGGGATGAAGTTACCCGCACTGATCCGATCCGCCAAGTTGAGGCCGAGGTAGGCGTTGGCGAAGCCACGCATGGCGAAGGGAGACAGGCCCGGTGCCACGGAGTCGATGGCCTTGGCGATCTCAAAGCGAACGCTGGCCGTCCCAAACCCAAGTGCTTGGGCAATGCTGTCGAGCAGGTCTTCGATGTCCTCAGCGAAGGGGAAGGCCGTCATGCCACCGAGGACGAACAGCGACGCCAGCATGTAGATTTGGCCCTGTCGGGGCAGCCGCTTCAGAAGCTGGATCGTGGTGGTCGGGAAGACCTTGTACATGTAGATGAACGACTGGATGCCACTGCGCCAGATCGGAGGCCGGTTAATCACCGAGTAGTCCCCCACCGTGTAGCGCAGCGCAGAGACCGCGAAGTCCCGAGCTTTGGCGTTGGCATCAGCATCGCTGAGCCCCGCAGCCTTGGCACGGTCAAAGGACATGCGGTAGGCAGACAGTCCGAGAGCACGGCGCGTCGCTTGCTCCGTGGAGTTGAAGGTCCACATCCATCCGTCAATGGCTTTCTGAGCAGCACCACTGGTCACCCGGCCCCGAGCAGAGCCCACCATGGCGTTGGTGAGGGCAGGGATCATTTCACCTTCACGGATTTCCAGAGCGAGGAATCGCGCTTCGCGCTCACTCAAGTTGTACTGCTTCTGCAGTTCCGGGTCAGCAGCGACTGCATCGTAAAACGCAGCCGTGTTCATATCGACGCCGTTGAGGCGACCGCCGATTGCCTTGAGCAGACCCACTTGGTTGAGCGCCGTCATGAACTGGGAGACCGACTTGCCAAAGCCAAAGCCACCGCCGAAGGCAGTCTTGTCGTTGTACGTCGCGAGGTACGGGATGCCGTTGGTGACAGCACCCAAGTAGTTCAGGGCGCCCGTGGCGATGGAGCCACCGAGCTGGGCCATACTGGTCCAGGCGCGAATACTAGAAGCCACACGGCCAGCACCGAAGTCCGACTCCACGATGTCTTGGTTGGACTCAAGGAAGCCCAGCACCCGAGTGGCCTCGTTGAAATACTGGTTGGCCCGAGAGGCTTCGCCCGTGGGGTTGGTCCGCTCGTACATGTAGGCATAGCGGTCGTACTCACGCTTGGCGTACATCTTGGCTTCGTCAGTAGCCTGCGGGTCGTCGCGGGTTGCCTCGTACTCGGCCTTGAGGGCTGCCAGCTTCTCGGCATCACCGTTCCACAAGCGTTGCGTGGAGCGCATGTTGAGGTTGGTCAGCTCGCTGATGCGAGGACGCATGAGGATTTTGGCGATGCTGGAAGCCCGCGCTTCGATATGCTGAGAGATAGCCTTGGACGCATCAGTGCTGGCGCCGGGGACGAAGGCCCGCTGTAGGCGGTTACGCGCACGGTTGTTCTGGCGCGTCATGGCGACCACCACCTGCTCCAGCTTCTTGGGAGCGAGGTTAATATCGAAGCGCCGCAAGCCACGCACAAAGTCGTTGAGGTTCAGCTCAGGCGGCACGGAAATGGAATCCAGCGCAGCCTCCGGCACAGCTTGGAGCGTCACCTCAGTCTGCACATACTCCCGAGTCTTGGAGTCGTAGGCTTCCACCTTGAACGTGCGCGTGTTGCCATTGTCATCCGTGAAAGCTTCGTTGGTAAGTTCCGCAAACCGCTTGGCTTCGCTTTCCCGCTCAAACTGCGAGTAGACCAGTTGTTCTTTGTAGGAGTCTTTCAGGAGAACATCATTACCGTTCTTGTCCTTTGCCATGACTCGAACTTGGAACGCACCTTCACGAATCAAAGGCGTGTAGCCGCTGGCGAGTGACCGCTTGGTGTACAGGTCCGCGTCGCTGTTGGAGATTTCATCCACCACCAGCTTCTTCATCTGGTTCTGCACAACGAAACGCGTGTCGTCGCTCAGGGCGAAGCGATCCTTAAAGGCTTCGATGGAAGCCACCACATCGTCGAAGGCAGCGCCGTCGAAATAGGCTCTGAGTGCTTCGTTGCGGTCCGTACCACGGCCAATGATGGCGGCGTTCAGGGCTTCGATAAACTCGTTGGCCTTCTCAATGGACTCCGGGTTGAGTGCCGGGTCGCCGTTCTCATCGGTGGTTTGGTCAGCCAGCCACAGGTCTCGGTAGGTGCGGTACATGCGGTCGAAGAACTGCTTCTCCCCCGAGGCCAGCTCCCGCGTGTTGGTCATGTTGCCTATTTCACGGAAGACCAGATCACGCTCTTGGATGTTCGCCACATAGCGGGCCTTGAGCATTTCCAACTCAACCGCCTGCATAGCGTCACGGGCAGCGACGTAGGCTTTCCACTCGATGCTGTCTTCGGTCAGGCCAGGGATTCCGGGCACCTGTACTGTTTCAGTGACCGTCCTACCATCTTGCTCAAACTTGGCCTCATAAGAGTAGCCGTTGCGCGCTTCCTCAAGAGTAATGCGGCCTTGAGCCACAAGCCGGTCGATCTCAGGTTGATTCGGGATCAGTGACCCGGTGGCCTCGTCCAAGGTGTAGAGCGGCGTCTTGCCAAGCTGGCTCAATCGCGTAATGCGGCTGGATGCGCGGCGCTGCGCATCGTAAAGCATCTTGTGGACAGTCTCGCGCTGGGCTTCGGTGATGCCACCGACCTCAATGTCAGAGAAGGGCACCTTCACAGCCCGAGCGAGCAGGGGACGCATGGTCTCGTTGAGCGAGTTCTTGACCTTCATGGCAATGCCACGACCCTCGTTCAACACACGCTCTAGTGCAGAGAAGCCGGGGTTCTCCCGAACACGGTAGTTGAGCAAGCTGAAAGCACTTGCCAGGAACTTGTCGGCAGCGTCGCGTGCATCACCAACGGAGTCACGGATTGTACGGGCGGCCTCTTCGATGCTGGTGAGGTTCCCGCCTACGTTGTCCACCATGAGGCCAGCAGCAAGGTTGGCACTGCGCAGCGTATGCGGTTGCGAGAAGCGGCCCACGTTCTCCGGGTCTTGCCCGGTCTCAATGGCGAAGGCCATGCCCATATCGCCACCGATGGTGAAGGGGTGGCTCACCTCCCCGTTGCGCACATAGCGCCGGGCTTGGTTCACCCAGTAGCGGGACACCTCATCGCCGAACTTCACACCCAGCTTGTTGAGGGCACCCTTGATGGCGTTCCAGATGCGGTTAATCAGGCTAACGTCGAGGTCCGCTGCGAAATCAGCCAGATATTCCTCCACTGCCTCAGCCTTGCCCATGCCACGCACTTCCATGCTGGCATCCACCGCGTCGCGGATGGAGTCGTCGGCGTCGTAGATAGACTCCATGAGCCGGTCGAATTGCTTGGCAGGGATCAGAGCGCGCAGACCGATATGACCATTGGTCTCGTGGGCCAGGACGAAGTTCACATCATCTTCGGTCAGCAGCCGGTCAGTGAACAGGATGATCTCGTTCTTGCCGAAGGAGTACCCCTTGGCAGGGATAGTGGCGAAGTCACCCTGCGGGCGAGCGGCAGCGGCCCGGTCGTAGAGCTTGCGGTTCTGGGTGCGCAGTTCGTCTTGGTTGCGGTACACATAGACACGCGGCTTGATCGCCAACTTGTTGAGGAATGCGCGAACCATAAACTGCACGCGGCCCTTCGCCATGGGCTTGTTAAACGTGCGGCCCTCAGCACGGGCAAAGCGCCCGTCGCCCTCTTCCATGGCACGGAGCCAAGACGTAGGTTCATCCGTATCGCGGTCGGCGTACTCGTCGTAGTCCTCCAGCGTGGGGATGTCGCCCAGCTCGTCCGCTTCTTTCTGCGCTTGTGCATCGGCACGGCGCGTGGCCTCTGCCTCAGAAAGTTGTTCCTGCGTGAGCTTCTTCGTTGCAATACGCAAGCGCCCAGAAATCGTGTTGGTGATGGGCTGACCATCTTCGTCGAAGTAGGCACTGAGCGGGTTACCAAGGAGCGCATCTTGCTCCGTGGTGTCGATGTCTTTTTCCTGCACCTCATCCCACAGGTCCGCAAGGTTCCGCTTGATGTCGGCTTGCGTGGACGGACTGACCGAAGTGGTGCGGCCATTGGTGTCACGGATGAGAGCTGCCAGCTTGACGGCTGGGCTGCGCTGAGGATTGGCGTCGGCTTCTTGAGTCGCAGTCTGCTCTTTGCCTAACGCCTTGAGCGTGGACGCAGGTAGGTTGGTTTCGTAGAGGACACCACGGTCGAGGAGGGACTGCGCTTCTTCTTGGGTCAGCCCACTGAACACCGTGCCTTTGTTGGTTACGCGCTGTAGCGCACCGGGCATGGCTTGTAAGAAGGTGTACCACGGCTTGGCTGCGCCCTTGTTGGCGCCACGGGTGTAACGAGCGTCGATGCGCTGCGGCATCTGCTCAACGATTTGATCGACGATGGCGTTCTGCTGGGCAGCGTTGAAGTTGTCTACGTCAGCCAGATACTCGCGAGCTTCGTTGATGCGCTCAATGGTGTTGGGGCTTTCGTTCGTGAAGTACGCCGTTTCCACAAGCGTGGGCAACGCCTCGTTAAACCGATCAATGTTGTTGGCATCCAGCGCTGCATCAGCCACAGCCAAGTAATAATTGAAGGTCTCGGCGACAGTCATTTTGATGTCGCCTTCGTCGATACGGTCCATGATGACGATCATGGCTGCGCCACTGAAGTCCGAGTCAGCCCACTCATCCTTGGCTGCCTGCGGCAGATCGGCGTATTTCACATCGCCGGGTTCCACCTCTTCGTCCCAGCTTTCCTGCGGGCTGCGTGGTTCAACAGCTTCGGCCACCGGCTCGGGTGCGGGTTCTTCAACGACTTCAGGCTCGGGCGCAGGTTCCGGCTCCGCTGCAACCTCGGCTTCAGGTTCTGCGGGTCTTTCTTCTGCGGCGACGGGTGCCGCCGCTTGGGGCTTTTTTACTTCCGCTTGTTCCTCCGCTCTGGGAGCGGCCCCTTCACCGGGTACTCCTTCTCCCACCGCTTCGCGATCTTCGGGTGCTGCGCGTGTAGGTACCGGCGCTGAGCTTGGCTCTTGAACGGCATCTGTAGGCTCCTCAGCAGGGCGGGGACGTAGCCTTCCCGCCGACTCTTGGCGGCTAATCTCTTTGCGCAGGGCAGGGGTGGCGCGGCCATTAGCAATGGCATCAGCCCACTGGGCTTGGCGCTCTTCGGACAGGTTATCCCACTTGCGCACGTTGCGCGGACGCTGGTCGTTCCACGTTTCCTGAGCCTGCTCGGTCGTAACCGGCTGGCCGATGTAGGGCAGACCAAGTTGCTGTGCTTCACGCTGTAGACCAAGTTGTTGCTGTGCGGCTGCCGGTGCTGCCGGTGGAACAGTTCCACGACGCAAACGTGCGGCTGCCTCAGCCTGTGCCCGAGAGGGCGTCGGCATGGCACGACGACCGAACAAGCGAAGTTGTTCTGCTGCAGTCTGCGGTGCGCCCTGCACGCGGGGCGAAGGAACAACACCAACGGCAGGCGGCTGCCCCTGCTGAGCAATCTGCATTTCACGCTGCCGTAGGGCTCGCGTGTAGTCCGCATCCCGCTGCGCTTGCAACTGCGCTTGGCGCTGCTGCTCTGCCAGCTCTGCAGCCAGACGACGCTGCAGGACCGGGTTGGCTACCTGCTGTTCCTCCGTGAAGCGAACACCGCCGGGTGCAGGCGGAGCAAAATCAAGAGGAACTTGCCGTTCTGAAATCTCCGGCTGGAACGGAATCAACGCTTCTGGAAGCGGAGGGGAAGGAAGCCCTAACTCTTGGCGCCGTGCTTCAGGCAGCACCGGCGTTGGCCGCCGAGACAGCCTAGCCACATCAGCCACGGGCTGAGGGCCAAGATCAAGTACACCCTGCGGGCCAAACTGGCCAGGAGCTGCACCACCCATGAGAAGGCGTTGACCGGGCGCCATACCCGGTTCGCGAGGACCAAGGCCCGTTGCTTCCACCGCGCTTGCAGCGCGTTCTTCTTGTGTGGTCGGCGTAGGCAGCGCCGCAGACTGCTGTGGATTCAGCAGGTTAGCGTCTTGCTGCTCAGTATCAACGCGAGGAGGAGGGGGAGGCAGCAGTTCCATGCGGCCCAAATCTTCAACGGGTGAGCGAACCGCACCAGCACCAGCGAGGGGACCACCGATGGCAGCACCAGCAGCGAAGGAGTTAATCAGGCGGTTGATCGCTTCCGGGCTGTCGAAGTCTACGGACGGGTTGTTCGCGATGTTGATAACTTCTTGCAGCGCCTCAGTGGTACCTTCAACGGCGCCACCGGCAGCAACGCCACGGCCTACACGACCCAGCAGACCCGTCCCAGTAGTGATCGTGGTTTCCCCATCGGGCGTAACGAGCGTGCGTCGGGTGCGCGCAGTAGGCGCCAGAACGCGAGAACCGAGGAACAGGTCACCCACAGATTCAAGGGTGGCGTAGGGAATGGCAGACAAAGCTGCCTTGACCCGATCAGGCGCGCCGCCTTCAATCTGCTCGCCGTAAATATCACCGATGCCCATGCCGTAACTGGAGGCAAAGGTAGCTGCCGCAGCACCACCGACTTTGTTCAGGAGCTTACGCTCTGCGGTGTCGAGCACTTGCCCGGCGGCCTTCTTCGCAGCCGCCTTCGTTACGGCGTTCTTAACCCCTTGCTTGGCAAGAAGTTTCCCGATGAATCCACCGATGCCGCCAAGCGCACCACCGACCGCCGTGCCCACAGGGCCAGCAGCCGTACCTAAAGCAGCGCCCGCCGCAGCACCTGCCCCTGCAGCCGCGATAGACTCAAGAATGTTGGGTACTTGCTGAGCAAAGTTGGCTACGAACCAGTCGCCGAGGTCATCGGCGTTTTCAATTTCCGTGAAGGTCCGCTCGTAGGGCGCAGTTCTGGCAAGGTCAGCTTCTTGCTGTTCGACGATGCCCCGGCCCAGTTCTTCAGCACCGGCAAAGCGCAGCGCCTGACCGCCAAGCATCTGCATAACATCGACGCCACGGCCAATGTTGCGAGAGATAAGGCGCCCCATGGTGGGGTCTTCGATGCCCTGAACGATGCTGGGTAGCACGTTGCCCGGCAGAGCCTGCCAGCCTTCCCCTTGCGGTGCGCCAGCTTGCCCCTGCCCAACCGCTCGCGCTGCGTTGACGATACCCGCTTCGTCCTGCTCGTCCACAATGATGCCGTTGATATAGAGCTGGCGAGTGGCAGGGTTGAAGTAGGTATCGGGCTCGGTCCGCGCAGGCGGACGCATGGTGGGCATGGTGAACTGAGACTGGAGGGCGCCACGCGCCTGCTCCCCTGCTATGGCAATGTCAGCCAAACCTCGACGAAGGGCATCAGCACCCGTGGATGCCGCAGCATTCAACCCCGTGTAGGGATTTACCGGCGCTACAGGCGATCCACCGATGTCTTGGTAAAGGGAGCTTTCAAACGTCAGGCCAGCTTTTGCCATGTCTTATCCACCAATGCCAGGGACTCGGGTCGTCGTGGGCATAGTAAATTGCGTGCCGCCAACTTCATAGGTATTGCCCTGTAAGTCTACGCCGAACACGTTATCCCCTCGCTGCACAATGATAGTCCGCCCATCACCTGCGGGAGATACGGACACCTGACCGTATTTTTGCGCGTCTTGTGCGAGCGTACCTTGGATATTTGTAAGCGCCACCTGCTGATCGCCTTGTGCTTTGATGACCGCCTTGACGATTTCTTTCTCAAGCTCCACCTGTCGCTCGTATTCCTTCCCGGCGATCTGAGATTTTTGGTTGCGGTAACCTTCGTCGAGCTGGTAGCGGAAGTAATCTGCCAACTGCGCAGGAGACTGAGCAGTCTCGGACACACGACCATTAACGTAGAGGTCAAAGGTGCCATCGCCACGATCCAGCACTTGGTGAGGAATGCCTTTGAACTGGGAAAGAACCGTAACAGCACGACTCCAGTTGCCAGACCCAACGCCTTCGTAGACGCCCATTTCACCCTGGGCTTTATAGAGGCCGAGGTCGATGGCTTGAATCTGCGGAATCAGCTCTGCTGCACGGAACCCAAAGCCATATTGGTTGAGTGCGTTGTACTGCGCTACCAATGCTTGCCGCATCTGAAGTGACTGCTGTACAGCAGTGTCAATGGCTTGCGGATCAAAGGCTTCAGCACCCTTGCCGTACATAATGCCACCGGCGGCAGCGGCCACCGTGTCTGCCAGCTTCTGCGGAGCAGGGCCTTCGCCCATGGGTACGGACTGCGCAGCTTGCACAAGTTCTTCCTGTGCCTTTTGCTGTTTGGGCGGAGCCGTCGTAGCAGGAGCAGCAGTTGTCTCCCCGTCTTGGTAAAACGGGCTTAGCCCTTGAGCAATGCGCTGGTCAGCGTGCGCTTTCGCCTTGCGCAGAATAGACGGCGGAATCGGGTCCGTCCCAATATTCAAGTTCTGCAGGGTGCGAATTTCATCTTGCGTGAGCGTGGGCACCAGCAACGGATAGTAGCCCTCGGGAGAGCCGGGAGAGCCTACGGAAAGCTCCGTCATGGTCTTGCCAGAAATGTTGTTGGTGATAGGCCCGAGGAACCCTCGTTCAGATTTGACAGTCCCGTCAAACCGCATCATGTCGGGGCGAACGCCAGCGGCAGACGCTGCGGGGCGAGCAGGCGCAGGAGGAATGGCACCTAGCTGCACAGGCATACGGCCAAGTTCAGTTTCTAGCCGTGTCACCTCTGCACGAGCGGCTTCGATATTTCTAGCGCGGGTGGCAGGGTCAGGCCCCATGCGACCAGCGCGAGCGCTGGCAGTGCTCAGACGATTGCGTGCTTCCGCCAGTTCCTGCTCTACGTCGCTACGGGTACGTCCTCGTGGAGCGCCAAATTTCTGTGCGCCACGTCCACGCATAACACCGGCGCCCTGAGCGGGTAGGATCATGGTGTCTGCGTAGTCAATCGCAGCTAAGGCTCTGTCGGGCGCACCGGCACTGGGAACCTGCGGCATCATTGCAAGGCCAGCTTGCTGCGGCGCTGCTTGTTGGGTTGGGGCGGCCTGCCGCTGCGCAGGCGCCTGCGTCCCGGCAACGGGCGCGAGACCGGCCACAGGTAACCCTGCCATAGATGGTGCAGTGACAGGCGCCCCAAACGCTGGGTTTTGAGTTGCTGCTAACTCGCGAGCTTGTCTTAAGCGCTGGGCATCACGGAGTTGGCGTTGTCGTTCTTGCCGCTCTCTAGCCTGCATATATGCCGCATCAAAGGCTTGTAGGGCCTGCCCAGCACCAGCGAGCCGTTCGCCAAAACCCCTAGCCATGATTTAGCTCCCTTGTGTACCGAAGATATTGCCGAATAGGCCAGCCGTGTTTTGCCGCCGTGCTTCTGCTGCCAATGCTGCCCGTGCCGAACCACCTCGGTAGATGTCTTGGATCGTGCTCAACTCAGACAGGGCAGACGGGTAGAACGTAGGCATCGCTTCAATACCTGCTTGGCGAGCCCGCGTGCGAGCTTCAAGGCCAGTGCCATAGCCCACATCATACGCCGTACCAGCAGAACGGCCAGTCTCAAGATCAAAGCGGCGTTCTTCTGCTGCGCGCTCTTCACCTGTTAGACCCCGGAGGCCAGCTTGCTTGGCCCGTGCCGCTTGGAGCTGGGCGCGACGCGCACTCTGGAGACCGAAGTATTCGGGGTCAAAGTAGTCCACATCCCCGATGAGGGCGTAGGCTTGCTGCAGCCGCTGGTTGAAGAGGTTGGCGTTCTGCTCTCGTAGGTCAGCCAGCTCGTTCCGCATTTCAAGGACCAGAGCCTGCTCCTCAGCAGATAGACCGGCCAGGGCGGAAGCACCACCGTCACCGCCACCGGAAAGGGCGTCAATGGCAAGGGCACCCGCACCGCGCAGGATCAGATCGGCAATGTTTTCAGCACTGAGTGCTTCGGCTACGCCGCTGACAAGTCCTTCGCCTACGTTTCCTAGGTACTCGCCAATACCACCGGCTGCTGCTCCACCGGCTGCTCCACCGGCTACGGCGCCTCCAGCTCCTGTACCATCTGTGCCCGTACCATCTGTGCCCGTACCATCTGTGCCCGTACCTTCAGAACCTCCAGCTCCGCCGCCGCCTCCACCAGCAAGGACAGCCGCGCCACCACCAAGAGCGCCGCCAGCGACAACGGGGCCAACTAATCCAGTGTCAAGGCCGGACGGCATCTGCCCAGTCACAACGATTTCCTCAATGGCACCGCTTCCTGCGCCTCCGGCACCTGCTCCGCCTGCGGTAGTGCCCGTTCCTGCTCCGCCTGCGGTAGTGCCCGTTCCTGCTCCGCCTCCGGCACCTGCCCCGCCTGCTGCCCCACCGCCGCCAAGACTCGTACCAATTCCGCCACCACCGCCAGCTATCGTATCGACACCAGTTGCAGTACCAACAAGATTGTCTGTGGCTTGCTGCGTGAGTTGGTCAACAAGTGCAGTGTTCATACCGCCCGTGGCGCCACCGGCACCAACAAACGCAGGGGTAATACCCGTAGCAATATCGACGCCAGGGAGGCCGCCAGTCAAGCTGCCGCCGGGCAAGCCCGCCGTAATGTTCACACCACCTGCTGCAGCACCACCACCCAAAACTGCAGGCGTTAGAGGCGCATTAGGATCGACAACAGGAAGACCGCCGGTTAGGTCGCCGCCGGGCAAGCCCGCCGTAATATCCACAGCCCCAGCGTCAACCCCAGGAGCGGTGCCTGCACCTGCCGTAATGTCGATAGCGCTGGTGGGCTCCACAAAAGTCTGAGTGCCAGTCGGCGCAAGAGGCGCCAGCGTAGTGGTCGCAGGCCCAGGCAAGGCAGCAGCAATATCAGGAGCAAGGCCAGCACCAAGATTCACTGCCCCAGGGGCGACAGCGGTCAAAGGAGCACCGGCTGCGGCAGCACCCGTAAGATTAGCAGCGGCCTGCTGCGTAAGCGTATCCACAAGGCCGACATTCAGACCGCCCGTGGCGCCGGGAGCACCGCCAAAGACATTGGCTGCAGTTAAGGGCGCACCAGCCGTGATGCTGGGTGCAGCAGCCGCAAGGCTACCGCCGGGAAGACCGGCGCCGATATTGACCGTTCCAGCAGCGGGCGAAGTTCCACCAACAAGTTCTGCCATGGTCAACGGCTGAGGTCCGCCTGCGGCGGCACCACCTGCAGCGCCTGCACCTTGTAGCGCACCGGCTACACCACCACTCACACCACCAAGCAGAGCACCCGTACCAATATCTTCATCGAACGCAGCGGCTTTACCAGCGCCGAGGGCAGCACCCGTGAGCGCAGCACCTGCAGTACCGCCGAGAGCGGCAATACCTGTAGAGGTAGCCAAAGCACCTGCAATGGCGGGAGCGGCGACGGGAATTGCGATACTGGCAGCAATACTGAGAATTTCTTTAAGGCCAAAACCGCTTCTTTGATCTCTCCAAGACTCAGGTGGCCGTGGGGTGGAGCGCCATTTATTATAAGCGGCTCGATATTCTTCCGGGGTGCTATAGGGAATTACCTCGTAGAACTCCCCCCTGGTTCCCTCATCATTGACGCCTACTTCGATAACGCCGGGCTTGCCACCGGGCAGGCCATAAATCCAATCCTGATACTGAGGGTTTCCAGCAGCCTTTTGTTCTCTAAGATACTGCTGGAATTGGGTCGAACTTTGCTGGTCTCTTGCGTCCTGAATAATTGAATCGAAATCGCGCTCACCAGTGAACTCCAATGCCGCCGTCCCAGTAAAGACAGGTTCAAAAGGCGCAAACTCTTGCGCAGCAGGCGGAATGCTGGGCGTAGAAGTCATGGTCGTGGGGTCAAACGCCGTACCCGCACCCGGAACATTAGGGGCAAAATCCCTCGCCGGGAGAGCGCCGGTATTCACACGCGCCGGAGTGGCAGCAGCAATCGGTGCAACCGTTTGTGGAATAGGCTGTTGAACGGGTAGCTGTCCAGCTCTTTGGAGTCTGGCTACGCCTTCCTGAATATCCCGCGCATTGAGATTCAAGCCCGGAAGATTGAAGTTAAAACCACCCATGGTAGCCCCCTATCGGTCCTTGTACTTTTCAACGAGATTGTCGAAGAACTCTTTGCCCTTCATCTCGACCACGTTCCTCGGGATCACATACTCACCTTCGTGAGCGTTGATAAGCACCGAACCATCTGACTTCTTGGAATCAGGCACCGTACCGCCCATTGCCATGGAGGGAGCACCACTGGTTACTTGCGCCGGGGTCACGGAAGGACCACCGGCCATGCGGGGCGAACCGCCCTGCATCATGTTCTGACCACCCATATCTTGCTGGAAGGCGCGAGCGGCCAGGAGGATCACAAAGAGCAGCCCCTGATCGAACTGCTGAGGCATTTCCTGCTCAGACAAAATCCCCTGCTGAATGGCGAAGCGACGCACATAGGGATACATCGACGGATTCTGCACGGCCACCTGTGCCAACTGCCCCAGCATGTTGAGTTCTTCCTGCGTGAACTGCCCCTGCTGCATGGCCTGCATCATCACTTGGCGAATCTGGGCAACCTGCTGCGGGTTCTGACGCATGAACTGATTGAGCTGCGACTCAATCATCTGCGGGGGCATGGGGCCTTGCGGCCCAGCAGCCGACACACCCACACCCATTCCGCTTTGCTGCGGCATAGGAGGACGAGGCGTACCGCCAGGACCAATCATCCCACCCGCTTGGTAGGACGGGATCATGGACTGCTGCCCAGTCATAGCCGAAGAAAGCCCAGAAGGCGCGGGGTTAATACCAGCCATCGGAGCTGCAGGCGTACCGCCAACATTCAGCATATTCGATAGCGAGGCTGGCAGGTCCATGGAATCCGTCTTATACATAGCTAGCTCCGAAGATTCTGTATCAGCGTGTTGAGCGTTTCGTTCAGTGCCGCAACATCGTTCGCAAGAGTCTGTACGTTGACGACAAGTTTCCCGAAATCTTCCAGCGACGCTACCTCGACACCACTAATTGTAAACCCAACCCCCTCTGCCGTCACGCGCCGCAAGTTCTGCGTAGGCACAGTCGTCAAGCCAACTGATGCTTTAGTAAGCGCCCGACTGCCGCCGTCCGGCTCGTTCCGAGAACCGATAAGAAGTTCTACGTTCTCTTTCAGGGCGTTGAGCAGAGCAAACTCAAGGGAGCTTAGGCCCGCTGTGGGTACGTTGGGGACGGCTGCGAAACGAGTGCGTAAGGAAGCCATTATGCCTGCCTGAGCCCTGTGGGCGTCTGTGCAAGGTGGATTGCCCGAACCCGGATGTTGCCCTCAACAGAAACCTCAAAGGTGTCCGAGCGGTAGCCGCTGGGCATACGGAAAACATTCGTGTCGTTTACGGTCGTGGTGTACTCAAGCTGCTTGTCCACCCACAGATTGAAGGTGATCTCATCGGCGGAGTTCCAGTTGGTAAGCGCCGACTCCCACTGCTGCGTATCCAAGTCCCAGGTCGAGGTGACCGTGCTGTAGTCCGCAATGACCCGCGCTGCGCCGAGGTTAATCATGTCCGCAGTCTTGATGGTCTTGGACTTCCAAGTCATGGTCTTGCTGGGCTGGGTAAGCTCATCCCAGAGGTAAACGTCGCCGTTCGTGCCCGAAACAAAGTACAGCTTGCCACCCACCGTGTCGAAGAACGACGCAGTAAATGTTACGTC
>Ga0208645_1001497_pt1 | contig 20264 bp, 20 predicted proteins | sample VirMetDEL_Sep_01_FD_184519 | JGI IMG/M metagenome (GOLD analysis project Ga0208645, IMG submission 184519) | Aqueous microbial communities from the Delaware River and Bay under freshwater to marine salinity gradient to study organic matter... | ecosystem: Environmental > Aquatic > Marine >... | reverse complement strand
CGCCATTGAAGTCTTTCAAGTATTGCTCCCAAGTTCCGGTCCAAACGATTGCTTTTGTGTCTTTGAATTGAATGTTGAACATAGTGTTTTCTGTAGTAGTGTTGTTGTTTGTCATGCTTCTAGTATATCATAAGTATCGGTATTTGTCAAGAGGTTCTATAGGTATTTCTTGACTTTTTTCAAAGATTTTATTGCGTCGGATAAATCGCAGTTGAACTGGTGGCTATTGTTGCCGTTGTCGCTTGCAAGTTTGCTAAGAGCTTCGATACAGAGGATGATGATTTTGTGAGTCATGTTTTTACCTTAAAGAGTTGTTGTTTGTTATATCCTAAGTATATCATACTTATCGGCATTTGTCAATAGGTGTGTGCAGTTATTCTAGGATTATTTTAGAAATAAATATATCGTCGTAAGTTGTTGCTACGTAAGGACTTACGTCAATCGGGGCTGCTCTACCTTACCTAAGTCGTTATATAGTAAGGGTTTACGTAAATAGAAGGTGGGTGGGGTTTTATCTTGTAGATAAAGGTAGTTATTCTTCCCTAAAAATCTTGGGGTGGTTTAGACACAACAACCCATATATATGTATATGTATTACCCAATCCTCTGGGATCACCCGCTCCTCTTGATCTGCACGCTTCTACAAAGAACACATTTGAATTTATTTTTCCCTATCATCAGGAAAACCTTCGTCCCGCAGTGTTTGCATTCTGGAGAGCCGCACACGACTCTCTGTGACGATTTTTTCTCTTGTTTGGTCATCTGTACTTCTCCAGATCCGAAGGTCTCTAACGGTCATTCCACAGCCCACACAAATATTATCTTTATTGAGCGCACAAATTCTAACACACGGCGATTTCATATAAATTCCCTCTGTATAAACCCCTAGCTTTTATCCTACCAAGCAAGTAGTGCCGGGCAGAATATTAGATATCTATTAGTGAGCCACCAATCAGACGCTTGCTTTAGGTTTGGGTGAGAGCTATCAACTCACAACTAAATAATTATATTTAATTTTCTATTGCTAGAACCGGTCGTCTGCCAAATGTATCAGGCGCGGGTAACACCTGAGTCCAACTCCTAACCATCCTTAATAAATTTTTATATCTGGGGATGACACTGTGAATAACAAATAATTGCTATGATGAGATAAATCCCCGTCCAAGCGCCACGAACAGGACAAATTTTTTACGTGACTGCGTTATACAAAATTATCAATTCTAGATATCCGTAGACATATTTCTTTACTAATAATACCCCTTTATCCACTAAATTTCAAGATTTTTCTGTAAAAAGTGGCTTTTGTGTATACTATATATGTAAAGAGATAACATTCAAATAGGAATTGAAATGAATAAAAAAATAAAAGCCTGCCGCATCAGCCCGCCCAGCGTCATGTGCTGCCGCGCAACTGCCGCTTTAAAAAAAGAAACTAACGAGGAACTAAAGAAGGAAGACAAACCCCTACAGGAATTACTGGATGACAAACAACCCGAAGACGAGAAATAATTATTTCTGTTGCGCCACACACACGGGCGGCAAAATGGAAATATCTGGAATTAGCGACTTAAAAAATGTGCCTTGCCGCATTCAGCATGTGGCCGAACACATAACTGATAACTGCATTCTAGGTAATTTTCAAGAGGGCGAATTATTTTTCTACGAATTAATTGAATATAAAGATGTCAAGCGCCAGCCCGACAATGAACTGGAAATAGAGAGGGGCATTGGTTGCCTGAAACTAGAAGACGGGAAATATTATCTAGACAGAAATACCCCACTATCGTCTATAGACGGCCCCATTACCAAGTGCGTACAATTCACTGACGGCAAAAAACTATTCTTACAAACATATATACCAAAAGATTACGTAGAACTATTCTCTTCTCCTAATACTATTCTGGCTACTGAAGTCCCCCGCTGCCCCTCTCCAGTAGAGCTACAAGACCACACACTACTTGGCCGCTTAAACGGAACAATTCAGTCCATTGACCAACAAGAGCTATGGACCCTCCTTTTAAAAAATACCAACAAACCTGTAGAGGGCATGATCAGATACAATGGGGCCGATAAGTGTTTCGAGGGGTACGACGGGGAAAAGTGGCGGGCTTTAATGTGGGGGGAAAAATGAAAATACCATCCAATATGACAAAAGAAGAGGTGACGGCAGTTATACAGAAAGTATGTCAAAGATCTGCTCCTAAATATACTTTTTATGGATATGAAGTCAAAGATATAATTCAAGAAGGAAATATTATATGCATAGAGGCTCTTGAAAGATACGATGAAAAGCGGCCACTTGAAAACTTTCTGGCGTCAAATTTAAGCAATAGATTAAAGAATTTTGTAAGGGACAACCATTTTGTGGCCTGTAGCGATGAAAATCGCGCAAAGGTTTATCAGCCCGCACAGCTAGATAATGATAATAGTGTTCAACACTGGATAGATGTAAGGTTACACTGGTTGGACGAAATTGACAAAGACGAAATATTTAAAATAATTGACAAAGAGCTATCGGCTTCTATGAGATTGGACTATTTAAAAATGCAAAATGATGTATATATTCCAAAGTCGCGCAGGGAAGAAATAGTAGAAAGCATTCAGGGGATTTTAGAAGATTATGGATACTATGAAGAAGGGTAGGATCTCCAAAAAAGAAGAATCCTACATAAAAGAAAATCTAGAGGCGGGTCATGAAAAACTTGCGGCGGATCTTAACAGAGACCCAGACAGCGTTTTAGAATTCATACGTCGGAAAGTTGTCAGCGGTGACTTTAAAAATCCTTCGTGGTTAGACGCACACGATCCACAGCGGCAAGCTGAATACGAGCTTACAATACGGCCATACTGGAATGAACTTAAAAAACAATTTACAGATGAAGAATTACAGCTATTTAAATATCATTGGTCCAGAGTGGTTTCTCAATTCAAAGACGATGTTACTCCTACAGAAGAAATGCAAGTAGTTGACCTTATAAAATTAGAACTACTTATGAATAGGTCACTTGAAGGAAACAAAACAAACATACAAGAGATATCAAGACTTGAGACCATGCTGGAGGCCGAGAGGTCGCACTCTAGAGAGACTCAGGATGCTGACTTGATATTCAACATGGAGCGGCAAGTGGCCTCTTACAAAGCTTCTCAGGAGTCCCTAAATAAAGATTACAGAGAGCTACAAACCAAGAAGAATTCTATGCTCAAAGAAATGAAGGCAACCAGAGAGCAAAGGGTGAAAAGACTGGAAGACAGCAAAAATAACTTTACAAGTTGGCTTACACACCTTGCTACTAACCCTGAGTTGACTAGAGAGTACGGCATTACAATGGAGAAAATGAGACTATCAATGGAAAAAGAAAAAGAGCGGCTTTCTCATTTTCATAAATATACAGACGAGTCTGTTGATCAGCCCTTTCTTACTCCTGACACAGTGAAAGACTAATGAAGATAGGTATTGCAATAGTCGCTACTAATGCATACTTTGTACTTGGTATAAAGTTCATAAAAAGGTTTCATCATTTTTACAATGGTGGCAACCACATTAAGTTTTATTTCTTTTCTGACACAGACCCAAAAGACTATTTACAAGACAACATAGATATAAAATATCATTACGATGCCCACAAAAATTGGGTGGAAGGCACCAATTCAAAATTTAGAAATCTAGCAAAATTAAAGAGTGAAGACATAGATTATCTTTATTATTTTGATGCAGATACAAGTGTAAACCAAAATTTTACTATGAATAAAATGATTGGTGATCTGGTTGGAGGAGAGCATTTTGGAAATAGGGGTTGGATGAAAGACGACAAACCCTTTGACAGAAACCCAAGATCAAAAGCGTATGTGCCAGTTGATACAGACTTGCCGCAAATGTATTATTATGGCGCTTTCTTTGGTGGAGAAAGAGTTAAATTTACAAATCTATGTGAGTTGTTGAGATCGTGGCAGCTAGAGGATAAAAAGATACCACATGAACCACCGTGGAATGATGAAAGCTACCTAAACAAGTACTTCCACTTTAACCCACCTCACGCTGTACTAGGAGAAGATTTTCCATTCGCAGTAAGTGATAAATCAGGAATAGGATACACAAGAAGTATGGACCTAGATGTGTCTACGATAAAAGAACAATTAAAAGAACATAAAGATAAATTAATAAATATAAGCGGTGAGAAGGTGTTGGCAGATGAATAAAATTAGCGATTCATTTATATATTATATAAATTCTGAACATCCTAATTTTAATGGTAAAAGAGAATCAATGGAGGAAAAGCTTTCGGGCTTAGGGTTGCCATACAAAAGGGTTGCTGTTCCAGTTCAAAATGGAGTGGCTACTGTAAATATAGTTTCAGGCGCACATAGAGATGCTACGCAGTTTGCAGTAGAAGCAAATAGGTTTCCACTTTTAATACTAGAAGATGATGTAGAACTTGTAAATGACTTTCCATTTGACCTAGAAATAAATAAAGATGCTAAATTAATATACCTTGGACTTAGTTTACATAATGCTGGACAAGGAAGACTTGAACTTGAATCACATGACGATAATTACTATAGAGTTAAAAATTCACTATCTGCACATGCTGTACTAATACCAACGGACGAGTCTGCCAAATACTATATAGATCTATGTAATAAATCAATAAGCAAGACTAACTGGCACGACAAAGAGTTGGCACGCGACTCAAAAAAGAAATTGTTTTTGACACCGAAAACAGGTCCAATATTTTTTCAAACAGACGCACATACTCGACCGGTAACGAATTTTAAATTAGGTGAATTTATAATTGATTAATATAAAAGGCTACTTTGGATCGGAAGATTCTGGATTCTTTAGGGACTACTGAATATACAAGAACACATAAATATACATATATTGTATTTCTCTTAGAAATAATTAATTACAAGGAAAATCAGGAAATGAAAAAAGCTATAATTTTTGGGATCACTGGGCAAGATGGAAGTCATCTAGCGGACCTTCTTTTAGAAAAAGATTATCAAGTTGTAGGCGTAACTAGAAGAGTAAGCGTAGATAACACATCTAGAATATCACATATTTTAAAAAATAAAAACTTTACTTTAGTTAGTGGGGACATTACAGATGTACATTCTGTTACAAGAATCCTAAAAGAGAACAAAGACACACAAGAGGTATACAATCTAGCTGCACAGAGCCACGTAGCTGTATCATTTAAACAACCTGCATTAACTTGGGATATTACTGGCAAAGGATGTCTAAATATTTTACAGTCGATTGTAGATCTAGATATGCTAAACTGTAGATTTTACCAAGCTAGCTCTAGTGAAATGTTTGGAAAAAACTACGACGAGAAAAAATCAGATTATGACTATGACGATAGGCTGATCAAAGAAAAGTTTCAAGATGAAAATACTAAATTTATGCCTCAAAGCCCATATGCTATCGCTAAATGTGCCGCTCACTACATGGTTAGACTTTATAGAGAAGGCTATGGCTTACATGCAAGCGCTGGCATCTTATTTAATCACGAAGGTCCAAGAAGGGGCGAAAACTTTGTCACTAGAAAAATTACTAAATGGTTAGGAGATTTCATAAAATGGTCTAATTCAAATGGTGTTCTTCCTAATAACCTATTAGAAGATTCAGACAATCTATATGCTGATGAAAGAAAAGAGATTTCATTTCCCAAACTTAGACTCGGTAACTTAGAAGCGTTTAGAGACTGGGGTTATGCAGGTGATTACTGTGAGGCTATGTGGTTAATGCTGCAAAAAGAGTCACCAGACGATTATGTTGTTTGTACAGAAGAAACCCATACTATTAAACAATTTTTAGACACTGCATTTGGATGTGTAGGTTTATCTTCATGGGAAAATTTCGTAGTTCAAGATCCAGAATTTTATCGACCAGCAGAAGTAGACTATTTAAAAGGTAGCTGCGAAAAAGCGAAAGAAAAATTAGGTTGGACTCCAAAGCATTCTTTTGAAGATTTAGTAAAGATGATGGTTATGAGTGATCTGTCATGACCAAAAGAGATTTTAACGATCCAGTGTACAAAGACTGGAGAATAAAAGTATATAAAAGAGATGGCTTTTGTTGTCAAATGCCGGGATGTAAAAGTAAAAAACGACTAAATGCTCATCATATCAGAAAGTGGGCAAGTGCTTCTGCTTTGAGATTTGATATTGATAATGGAATTACATTGTGTTATTACTGCCACAAAAAAGTTACCGGACACGAATCATTTTATCAATCCTTATTTCAAAGTATAGCGAGAAAAAACAGTGCCTAAAATTAGACCTTTTACAATAATAAAAGACACAAGAGAAAAACAGGGATATACGTTTGCAGCGTCTGAAAGCAAATACCATGTATGTAAAGGTATGGTAAATAGAAAATTAGACACTGGAGACTACAGTATAGAAGGTCTTGAAGACAAAATTTGCATAGAAAGAAAAGCTAGCGTTGTAGAGCTTGCAAATAATGTTGGTATAAGCAGAAAAAGGTTTGAAGCAGAAATAGAGAGAATGAAAGAATTCCCTCACAAGTTTCTAGTTTTAGAATTTTCATTAACCAACCTTATGGATTTTCCAGAAGGCTCAGACGTTCCAGACCGTGAAATAAAAAACCTTAGAGTTACAAATAAATACATGTTAAGATTTCTTATGGAGTTGCAAATAAATCATAATGTAAATGTTATATTTTGTGATTCTAAAAAGAACGCCAAATGGACTGTGCTTAGTATCTTAAAAAGAATAAATGAAAAATATGCACTGGAGTAACTATGACAAATAATAGAGACACTGTAGGTGAGATACACACCTATAATATAGATGTAAAAAATAGACACATATACATAAATGAGTTTGATGACTCTGGCGAATCTGCTGGCGTTGACCATAGAATGCTTCAGGCATTTATTAAAAATATAAATCTATTAAAAAACCAAAGTAAAGAACCTATAACCATACACATGCAGACTGCCGGTGGCTGTTGGTATTCTGGAATGGGAATATACGACTGTATTAAAAATTGCAAATGCAAAACAACTTTTATAGGGTATGGTCAACTTTGTTCAATGGGTACTCTAATCATACAATCAGCCACAAAAAGGATGATTACTCCTAGTTCTATTTTTATGAGTCATTTTGGGTCGAGCGATTTAACTGGTGATTATTTAAGCTCGCAAAACTATGCTTTAGTGGACAAGCGAAACGCAGAGACTATGTTAAGTATTTATGCAGACAGATGCTATAAAAGTGGCAACTTCTTTAAAGAAAGAGGCTATAATCTATCAAAAACTAAATCATATATAAAAAGAAAGTTTCACAGTGGAGACTGGTACATGACGGCAGATGAAGCTGTTTATTATGGGTTTGTTGATGGGATTTATAAATGAAAAACAATTTAAAAAAAATAGATGAAGCTTGGTTAAATCTTGATGATGTAAACAAAGAAGACCTAATCAACCCATTTAAGATGGTGTCGTTTAATGACGAAGATTATCACTTACGTTTAATATGGCTAATGACTAGGCCAGAGTACTTCTCTTTTCTATGCAAGCATGTATTTAATATTAACATTCTACCATCACAAGCTTTATTTTTATGTGAGATGTGGAATAGAAAATTCCCTATGCTCATAGCTAGTCGTGGCTTTGGTAAATCATTTATACTATCGTTATACTCAATGATACGAGCATTGATACTACCAGAAAGAAAGGTGGTGGTTGTAGGTGCTGCTTTTAGGCAGTCCAAAGTGCTGTTTGAGTACATGGAAACAATTTGGAATAATGCCCCAATTCTAAGGAGTATGTGCGATGCGAACTCAGGCCCGCGACGTGATGTTGACCGCTGTGTTATGCGTATTAATAAATCTCGCGTTACTTGCCTCCCCCTTGGCGATGGACAAAAGATTCGTGGTCAGCGTGCTAATGACATTATTTCTGATGAGTTTGCTTCTATACCCAGAGATATTTTTGAGACGGTTGTTGCTGGTTTCGCTGCTGTTAGCTCGGACCCTATTGAGAATGTTAAGAAAATTGCAGCAAGGAAAAAGGCAGCAGAACTTGGAATAGAAATAGAAGATCAAAATGATGATGTCATAGAAAAGAAAGACAACCAAATTATATTAAGTGGTACTGCATATTATGATTTTAACCACTTTGCTGACTACTGGAAAAAATGGAAAGCTATAATTAAAAGTCAAGGAAAAGCAAATAGACTTAGAGATATATTTGGAGAAGATCCGCCAAAAGATTTTAACTGGAGAGACTACTCTGTTATACGTATACCTTATGAATTACTTCCAGAAGGCTTTATGGACGCTTCACAGGTTGCCAGATCCAAGGCGACGGTTCATGCAGGTATCTATCAAATGGAGTTTGGCGCTTGCTTTACAAGGGACTCACAAGGCTTTTTCAAAAGAACATTGATAGAGTCTTGTGTTGCAAACGAAGGTACTGAGAATGATAAACATATATTAAATATAGATAAAAAACCTATAGTATTTGAAGCTAAACTTATGGGTGATAAAGATAAAAAATATGTATTTGGTATCGACCCCGCTTCTGAGGTAGATAACTTTAGTATTGTCGTATTAGAATTACATAATGGGCATAGGAGAATAGTTCACTGCTGGACCACCAATAGAGGTGAACATAAAGAAAAGGTTAAAAGAGGTTATTCTAAAGAGACTGACTTTTACGCATATTGCGTTAGGAAGATTCGTGATCTTATGAAATTATTTCCCTGCTGCCATATATCGCTAGATGCTCAGGGTGGCGGTATTGCTGTAATGGAGGGATTGCACGATAAAGATAAGATTCAAGAAGGTGAACTACCTATTTGGCCGACGATAAACGATGATAAACCAAAAGATACAGATGGAGAACAAGGGCTACACATTTTAGAGTTGTGTCAATTTGCAAAACACGATTGGCTAGCCGAAGCAAATCATGGAATGAGAAAAGACTTTGAGGATAAAGCTTTATTATTTCCAAGGTTTGACTCTGTAAGTCTTGGTATATCAAGCGCAGAGGATCAAATGAAAGGTAGAATGTTTGACACTTTAGAGCAGTGTGTTATGGAGATAGAAGAACTAAAAGATGAACTTGCTATGATACAGATTACTCAAACTACATCCGGTCGAGATAAGTGGGACACTCCAGAAACTGTGGTTGGCACTGGAAAGAAAGGTAAACAAAGAAAGGATAGGTATTCTTCTTTGCTTATGGCTAATATGGCAGCTAGGATTATAGACAGAACGCCAGAACAAGCGGAGTATACTTTCTATGGAGGGTTTGCTACAGGCACCAAATCTAAGAAAAAAGAAAAAGATATGTATATTGGACCTAGTTGGTTTACAAATTCTATGAAAGATGTCTATTAACGTGTATAATATAAATGTATTCCAATTACATTTCAATTGTCTGGAGAAGCAATGAACGATAATCATATGATAACATGGGACGAAGGTAATCAACAAAGCAAAAAAGATGCTTTTGAGCAGTTTTCTGGATCTATAGATGCTTACGAGGGCGTATCAAAAGCTTCTCGTTTCCATAGGGACTTTATAGATATTGAGCCAAATCGTTCTGCGCGTCCTTCTTTTGGCTACAATGATTATTACGCTTTTCGTCCAGAAGAGCAAGTGCCAACAAAGCAAAAGCGCATTATCAAAATGTGCATGGACGCTTATGACAAAGTAGGTATAATTCGTAACATTATTGATTTGATGGGCGATTTTGGGTGTCAAGGAATTAACATTGTTCACGAAAATGAAAGTGTAGAAAAGTTTGGTAAACAGTGGTGGAAAAAAATTGATGGCAAAGAAAGATCTGAAAGATTTTTAAACAACCTTTATAGAACCGGACAAACAATAATTTATAGAAGTAATGCCAATATAACTCCAGACATTACTAAGTATATTAAATCTATGGCTAATGATATTACTGTAGAGTTGCCAGAGATAGAGCGTAATCAAATACCTTGGAGATATAATTTTTTTAACCCGCTTAATATTGACATGAAGAACGGTAACATTAATATGTTCTTGGGTGTTAGAAATTATGAAATTGATTCGGGTGCTTTTCTAGACAATTTTAAAGAAGGTTCTATACCAGCACATGTCTTAGACACTCTGCCGCCTTCTATTAAACAGTCAATTAAGAATGGTGAAAAGAAAATACAATTAGATAAAGAAAGACTATCTATATTTTATTACAAGAAAGATGACTGGCAAAGATGGGCAAACCCTCTTGTTTATGCTATTCTTGATGATATTGTCATGCTTGAAAAAATGAGATTAGCTGACATGTCTGCCCTTGACGGTGCTATTTCAAATATTAGATTGTGGACACTTGGTAATTTAGATCATAAGATTTTGCCAAATAAAGCTGCAATTAATAAATTAAGAAACATCTTAGCTAGTAATGTTGGCGGCGGAACTATGGAGCTAGTATGGGGTCCAGAGCTTTCATATAGCGAATCCAATAGTCAAGTCTATAAATTTTTAGGTTCTGAAAAATATACATCTGTACTGAATAGTATATATGCTGGACTTGGTGTGCCTCCAACGCTAACTGGAATGGCTAACAACGGTGGTGGATTTACCAATAACTTCATATCTTTAAAAACTTTGGTTGAAAGACTCCAATACGGTAGAGATCAACTAACAAAGTTCTGGGAAAGAGAACTAGAGATAGTAAGAAAGGCAATGGGTTTTAGAAAACCCTTCCATGTTGTTTACGATCAAATGAGCTTATCCGACGAGTCAGCAGAGAAAAATTTACTTATACAACTTGCAGATAGAGATATAATTTCTCACGAAACGGTTCTTGACAGATTTAAAGAAATTGCACCTGTAGAAAAAATGAGACTTAAAAGAGAAGAAAAAGCTAGAAATTCAGATAAACTACCTGAAAAAGCAAGCCCATTTCATAATCCACAAAAAGCTTTTGAGATAGAAAAAATGGACAAACAAGCTGAAATAAACGAGAAAGTTGCAGAAAGAAAAGAAAAGCAAAAGCCCGTAAATCCTAACGGTCGCCCACCAAACAAGCTTGACGAAGGACCAAGAAAACAAAGGGTAGAAACGCCAAAGTCTACACCGGGAGTCGCTGAACTTATATTATGGGCTAATAGTTCATATGATTGTATTTCAGAAAAATTCAATAAGGCATTTTTGGCTATAAACAAAAAGAAGAATATGAGATCTTTAACTAAAGCTCAGGTTTCAGATCTTGAAAAGATGAAAATGGATGTACTTTTAAATATTAAGCCTTTATCACAAATAAAAGATGAAGACTTTAAAAATACACTTTATGGCAACAAGAGAATGCCTGAGTTGTTTAGAAGACATCTTGAAGAAAACAAAATCAGTACAGAGTACATGTCTATAGATGAGTATAAAAGGTCAGCTATTGCTTCGTATATTGATTATGTCTTAGCCCAAAAATAGCCGTTTTTTTAAAAAATATATTTTTAGTGTATATTTATTTTAGAGGTAATTTATGACTATAAAAATATTCCAAAACGAAATAAATGACGGCATTGGCGAACTTGTTAAAAGTACCGCCAGTGTTGCGTATTGCTCCGAGGCTATTAAAGCTGACGCTTTTAAAGTTCCAGTGACTATTGCCGACAGAGCTTTTGCTGAAAATAAAGATCAAATAGACCTTTACTATTTAGAGTCTGTTCTTGTTTCTTGCGGTTGGAATAAAAACGATGATGTGTTTTTGCCAGAGGCAACTTGGGCAGCCAGAAACACACCTGAAGACAAACAGTTTAATTTTATGCACGATGAGAATGATATCATTGGACATATAACTGGAAGTTACGTTTTGACAAAAGATGGAAAGGCTGTTGCAGATGACGCAGAAATGCCTGAAGATTTTGACATTATCACTCAAGCTGTTCTTTATAATAGCTGGACTGGTGACGAAAACCGCGAAAGAATGGAAAAAATAATCTCAGAGATAGGTGAAGGCAAGTGGTATGTTTCTATGGAGTGTTTGTTTGCTGGATTTGATTACGCCTTAACTAATAATAATGGCGATAAGAAAATTTTAGCTAGAGATGAGGAGTCATCTTTCTTAACAAAACACCTTAGAGCTTATGGCGGAAGTGGAGAATATGAAGGTTATAAACTAGGTCGCGCACTTTCTAACATTGCTTTTTCTGGTAAAGGACTTGTCTCCAAGCCAGCAAATCCAAGAAGTGTTATTTTAAAGAGTGTTGCTTTCAATTTAGATGACAATTCTGATTTTAACATAGGAGAATTCAATATGTCAGATAATTTGCTAGAAAAGCAGTTGGAAGAAGTTCGCGCTGAACTTGCTACTGCTAAGTCTGAGAATGAAGCTATTAAAGCTCAAATTGAAGAAGCAAAAGATAAAGAATTTGCTTCCAAGGTAGAAGCTTTTGAAGCTGATATTCAAGAAAAAGATTCAAGCATTGCTGAACTTGAAGAAAGCATCAAGAGTACTCAAGCTCGCGTTGCTGAACTTGAAGACGCTCTTGCTAAATCTCAAGAAGAACTTACATCTGCTAAAGAGCATATGGAAGAGATGAAGAAAAAGGAAAAAATGGAGAAGCGTAAAGCTGCTCTTGTAGAAGCTGGATTTGACGCAGAAGATGTTGATGCTGCTCTTGCTGCATTCGACGGTCTTGCTGACGAAGCTTTCGATTCTGTTGTTGCTATGTATGGCAAAAAGCCAAAAGCTGATAAGCATGGCGACATGAAAAAGAAAGAAAAAGAAGCAGAAGCTGGTATGCCCCCTGCGCTAAAAGAAGCACTTGAAAAGAAAAAGGAAAAAGAAGCTAAAGCTGATGACGAAGAAGCTGAAGCAGAGGAAATCACACAAGAAGCTTTTGAAGATGTTGAAACTTCTGAAGCAACTCTTGTTACTGAAAGTGCTGACGATCAACTAGAATCCACTCGCGCAAGTATTGCCGACTGGCTTTCCAATAACGTATTCTCACAAAAATAATTATTATAGGAGATTAAAACTATGGCTCTTAAAGCAGATAGATACGAAGAATCAACTGACATCAGTTTCTTTTACAACGAAGGCACTGCTACTCGCGGTGGCGCTGTTGTTCTTGATGCCGCTCTTGCTTCTGGCGCAGCTATGGATCAAGGCGGAAACAAAGTTAAATATGGAACTGCTGGCGTACCAGTAGGTATCCTTCTTAACGACGTTGTTAACAAGGACTTAACCAGAACCCATCTTAACCAATACAAAGATGAAGTTCAAAAGGGTGGAAAGGTTACTGTTCTGACTCGCGGTTGGGTTTTAACCAACATGATCGAGGATAGCATTGACCCAGCTGCTGGAGAAATTGCTTATATTTCAGCTTCTGAAGCTGGTGACTTGACCAACGTTGCTCCGGGTAGTTCTGGAAGCTTGGCTGTTGGTCGTTGGATGTCTCAAAAAGACGCAGACGGCTATGCTAAACTCTACGTCAACCTCCCCGGAATCGTATCCTAATTAACACCCTAAAGGAGATAAATACAATGTCATATAAAGAAAGACCAAGTGAAGAGTTTATCACATTGCTTCGCCGCTCTGGTGATAATGATCAAAATGTAGCATTTGCTGCTCAAAGAGAGTTCGCAAAAGCTTTAGAACTCCCACTGCGCAAAGGCGTTTTGGTTGGCAATATTCTTGGAAATATTTTCGAGACTATCCAAGTCGAGCCGGGCGGAAGCACTGAGTATCCATTGGATCTTATCAGTCCCGGACTTGAAGGTGAGCATGTTGCTTTCACTAATCCCGGTCACGGTCGCGTGCCTGAGAGATCAGTCGAAGGTGATTACGTTATGATCCCAACCTACAGCATCACAAGCAGTATTGATTACTTGCTTCGTTTTGCTCGCGAAGCTCGTTGGGATATTGTCGGTCGCGCCATGCAAGTTTTGGAAGCTGGTTTCGTCAAGAAGATGAATGACGATGGTTGGCACACCCTTCTTGCTGCCGGTGTTGATCGTAACATTTTGGTTTACGACGGCGATGCAACTGCTGGCATGTTCTCCAAGAGGCTTGTTAGCTTGATGCAAACCGTTATGCGTCGTAACGCTGGCGGAAACACTGGTTCCGCAAATCGCGGTCGCTTGACCGACATGTACGTTTCGCCAGAAGCTCTTGAAGATGTCCGCAACTGGGGATTCGATCAGATTTCTGACGCAACCAGAACCGCTATCTATAATGCGGGTGGCGACGGCGCTCCAATCACCAACGTCTTTGGTGTAGCGCTTCACGATCTTGACGAACTTGGCGAAGGTCAAGAATATCAAGACTTCTTCACCAATTCTCTTGGTGGTAGTGTAGCTACTAGCGACTCTGAGTTGGTAATTGGTCTTGACCAAGGTGCTAACGACAGCTTTGTTATGCCAATGAAGCAAGCTGTTCAAGTCTTTGAAGATCCTACTCTTCACAGACAGCAGAGAGCAGGTTACTACGGTTTCGCTGAACTCGGCTTTGGCGTTCTTGACAACAGAAGAATCCTCTTGGGTTCATTCTAAGTTAAAAACTAAAATGTAAATTTATAAAGGGTTCCTTCTTTTTCAGGGGGGAACCCTTTTTTAGTGTATAATAAAACAAATGTTCTATATATTTAGGAAATCAGGAGTTAATAATGAGTACAGCATTGTCGGACTATTTAGAGTCTGGTTTATTACATCATATATTTAAAAGTACAGTTTTCCAGAAGCCTGACAAGATCGCCATTGCTCTTTGTAGCGGAGTACCTGTAGATGCTGACACCGGAGAAACAATTCCTGAACTTCCAAGTGGAATTAATGGTAGCGGCACCGGCTATGCAAGAATAGATCTTGGAGACCCTTCTAGTCAAGGTGATACCACTTGGATTTATGAACAACAGGATCATGACTATGGAAGTGGGTTAATTAAAAATTCAGGTTCTATAGTTTTTGAAAAAGCTCTTATAGACTGGGGTTTTGTTTCCGGTATAGCCATTACTGATGATTCCCAGTATGGATCTGGAAACCTTTTAATGCACTCTGAGCTAACTAATCCTAGAATTGTATATAAAGGTGATGCCGTAAAGTTTGATGTGACAAATCTTAAAATCAAATTTAATTAAGGTAGGGTTATGGCTGAGTACTCAGAAAATGATTTTATTTTATCTTTAGATAATTACCTACCAGACAATTCAACAGAACAGATATCTCCTAAAGACGTTAGGGATACATTTATAAACGCTGTTGATTCTAGTCATAGATTTCTTGAGTTGCATAGTGTAAAAGCACTCAATATAGAATCTGCTGAGTATAGGCAAACAAGAGTCGGCATAAATTCTTTAGGCAATCTAGACCTTCCGTATGAAAGTGGTAGTGACAATACTGCTGTAGGTTTTTTCTCTATGAACGGAAATGTTTATGGAGATAATAACACTGCCGTTGGTTCTCTTTCACTTAGCTGCAACTTAGACGGAGATTGCAATACTGCTATAGGCGCTGGCGCGATAGTTGGAAACGTAGAAGGAAATGGGAATGTTGCTATTGGAAATAATACTCTTTCTAAACTCAGAAGAGGCAGCTATAATATAGCTATTGGCTTAGGCGCTGGACATTATATTGACCCCAATGATAGCTATCAGTTTTTCTTGGGTTCTCATCCATCTGGGTGTGACATTGAGTGCCTTGACGGTTCTGGAACACCTTTACTTCGTGGCGATTTAGAAGAATTAAAGCTTGCCATTGGTACAAACGAATTACATAATTATGGAACTCTTCAGGTTTCTGGAGATGTGTCGCCAACCACAACTAGGGTTTCACATCTTGGGAACGACAATAGAGCTTGGAGGTCTGTCAACGGCCAGTTAGTCTTTCCTGATTCCGACACAGTTGAGTCTAAATCAAATATAATACCATGTTTTGATGGACTTGACCTTGGAACGCCTGAGCTTAGGTGGGACGGGTTTTTTAGAGATGTTGAGATTTACGGTAATTTAACTGTTAACGGAGATAGTGTTTGTCCTTCAGGTTCTGGATTGCAACGTTTTGCTGAAGGGTTCTTTACAGAAGATGTAGCTGCACCAACTTCTTTTTGTAACCCTACTTCCGGGTTGTTCAGAGAAAAAAGAACGTGTGATGGAGTTTGTGAAGATGGCGACCTTTATTATGCTGTAAACAGAGATGTTAACTTAACTATTTATAACGGTACATATGCTCAATTTGCTAAACATAGCACTGAATGGAGACCTATTTGGGTTAGCTGCACGCCTACAAATCCTGTAACAACAACGAGTGCGCCAACAACAACTACGACCACTACTACAACGACTTGTGAACCAACAACAACAACTCCACCGCCGTTTTCACCATAGGAATTTAAAATTAACTTAGGAAAGGAAATCAATGAGGAAAATAACTATAGGAATGGCGCATCATACGGACTTTCATGGTGCTTACTTTAGTATTCAGGATATTATTAAAGAGTTAAGATTCAACAAAAGAGAGGACTTGCTTAACAGGCTTGAATTTGTAGTTATTGAAAACGCAAAAAATAACGAACACGCGCAAGCCGTTAAAAATTTACAAGCCGGAACAGGACTCGGCGCAAAATTTAGAGTTATAGACTTTCCAGATTCCCAAGGGACTTCTGCGACTAGAAATAAAATAATTGAAGAAGCTAGAACTGATTTTGTTCTTGTTATGGATTGTCATGTTTTATTATGTCCAGTTGTACAAACATTAGAAAAGTTATTTGAGTTTATAGACAAATATCCTAATACAATGCATCTGTATCAAGGTCCACTTGTCTATGATAATTTAACTATGATTTCTACTCACTTTAACGACGAGTGGGGCGGTCAGATGTGGGGGCGATGGGGCGCAGCTTGGACATGTAGATGTAAAAAGAAAAACTTTAGTGTCATAAATGAAAATAATTTCTGTAAATTTGTTGAATTAGAAAAACAAAATCAAATAGGATATTGCGACCATTGTTATACTATTTATCCGCAGGAAATAAACTACCCCGGACATGAAAATCTCTTAGCTAAATTAGGTTTTTCAAGGATTGGTTTTGATGAAAATGAAAGTGAGTTTGAGATATTTTCACAAGGACTTGGTTTATTCTTTACTTCCAAAAAACGTTGGCTGGGCTTTAATGAACACTGTAGAGGGTTTGGTGGTGAAGAGTGTTACATTCATGAAAAATACAGGAAGGCTGGCAGAAAAGCACTATGTTTACCATTTTTAAAGTGGTTGCATAGATTTGCTAGACCGGACGGTGTTAAGTATGAACTGACGATTGACAATAAAGTTAGAAATTATGTACTAGAGTTTACTGAACTAGGTTTAGATCTTTCCCCTGTACATAAAGAATTTGTAGAAAACGCTAAATTTGATGAAAATAAATATAATCAGTTTTTAGAAGAAGCAAAAACAATTTACGGAAAGTGATATGGGTAGACCTCCACAGTGCGATCATTGTTGTCCAACCACGACGACAACGACGACAACGACGATAGAGCCGCCTTTAACGACGCCGCCACCACCAACGACTCCACCGCCAATACCTTGTAGTTTTTATAATGTGAGTTATTTTTGGTGTAGATACCGATACGATTCAGACGCTGGACAATTTTTTTTCGTCGAGGGCAGTGTTCCATTTAATTGCAATTGTTTTTGTCCCGGTACATCTAGGGTTTACACTGATTTTGTTGCCACTAACGGTGAACCCCCTTCTGATGGCGCATGTCTGACTTATGTAATGCCGTGCTGCACGGAGGATAATGTCCATTCCTTTTCTTGCGAACCATTTGGTATTATTGTAGAAGCTACTTGTCCTGATGATCCCCCGCCTTTACCTACTACAACGACAACGACATCAACAACTGAAGACCCACTATTAACCACTACCACCACTGCTGGTCCAACTACTACACCTACTCCACCAATTCCTTATTCTGTGGCTTGGTGTACCAGTAGGTTTTGTGGGAATCCTTGTTGCGAGAATAATACGGATAAGTCTTATATTTACGGTCCAAGTGACTGTCAGCAGTTTTCTAACCAAGAAGACGCTTTACGTTTTCAAGAGGATTTAACTGATTATATTTCAATTGAATTTCAAGGTACTTGTTCAGATATTGTCACCGATTTTTGCTTTAGATGTAACAACAGTTGTTGCCCACAAACAACGACTACTACCTCTGAACCAACCACCACTACTACCACTACTCAAGACCCCAGTTTTGGAGCTTGTATACTGTGTAATGATGGTGAAATTATTTGTACAGACGAAGTAACTAGTAGTACATGTGATTTTTTTGCTGATATAATTAATGCTAACTGGAGTCAATTTTATCCAAATGAATCTTGTTCAGACCATTCTGAAGTGGGAGACGATTGTTCTGGATTTACAACAACGACAACTACAGAAGCGCCGACTACTACAACAACAACTGAAGATCCATTATTAACTACTACCTCTGAACCAACAACAACCTTTCCACCGCAAGCGTATCGGTGTGTAGAATGCTTAGATCCCATTTTTTGCATTGACAAGGCTATTCGTCTAGAGCCGTGTGAAGGCGATTTTATCTATATTCCTCGTGGTTGTACCGGTCCTATTACTTACAACCCAGAACAAGATTGTCCAAATGGGGGTTGGCTGGATATACTCTGCCCGACAACGGAGTTCGCGCCGTGCGCAGGTTGCGGTTGCTCCGGTGACGGTGGCGGCGGTGACGGTGGCGGCGGTGACGATACCACCGTAAACCCTTTTGATCCCACCTCACAAGAGTTTGAACAATAACTAACTATCATTCAATTAATTTGAAAATATATTATTAGTGTATATTAAAGTGTAGATAAATTACTTTATAATGGAAAATGATATGGCTTTAATAATAGCAGACAGAGTAAAAGAAACAACAATTACCACGGGTATTGGTACAATTTCCCTTAGTGGTCGCACTTTTGGTGGTTTTCAGACTTTCGCTGAAGCAATTGGTGACAACAACACTACTTATTATTGCATACAAAATGAAAGTGATTTTGAAATTGGACTTGGTACATATTTATCTGGTACTCTTAGTAGAGACACTGTATTTCAAAGTTCCAATAGCGACAATAAGTTAAATCTGTCTGGAGCCAGTGTTGTATTTTGTGTTGTTCCTGCTGATAAACTTGTTTACAACGACGAGAATGATCAAGTTGTCTTTCCTACACCATTTGTCTTTAAAAGGTCTGACGACGGAGATTACTGGCAAGCTTTATCTACAGATTATACGAACAGAGTGGCTTCTTTTTACATTGAGGAAGGTTCCGATCCCACTTGGAAAATAGGGCTAAAAACAACCACCTCTGATATCATAGCCCCTTATTACGCTTATGTTTCTGGTAAAGATGGTTTTGTTGAATTAAGAGGTAATTCATCTTCTATCTTGAGTATAGGTGATGGTAACTCCGAAGGACTTCAAGTAAATCACCAACTTAAAAATATTATAGATATCAGAAAGAATGGCGGCGAAATTGCCATTCAAAACTTAGACTTAAACTCAGATGAAACCACAACTGCTAAAAACACATCTATAGCATATACGGTCTTTGCGGTTGAATCTAGCGCAAGTCATGCTGCTGATCTTCAAACATGGAGTGTTGCTACAACCGAAAAAGCCAGTATAAACCAATATGGTGATTTTGAAACGGTTGGTAATGTTATAGCACCAAGTGGTAGATTTACTGCTGTTAGATTTTCAGATGGAACTATTCAAACGAGTGCAGGACTTCCGCTTGGTAGTGGCTCTCTTATAGATCAAAACACCCAAAACATTATCACTAATAGTGGTTACTTTCAAACATATATAGATAGTTTAGATCATAGTGCAACTAGTGTTAGTGGATGGGCTGAAAGTTATATAGATGAAACTAGTGGTAATTTACAGTCACAAATAGACATTAATGAAAGTAATATATCTACAGTTTCCGGTTTGATTGGTGATGCTGATTTTTTGCCGGGGGCTAGCGGTGGACTAATAGATCAAAATGCGCAGGACATACTAACCGTATCTGGGTTACTTTACGACGATTCTGCCGTTTCTGGATACTTTGAATCCAGAGTAGATCAAGCAGATTCTAATATCACGGCTAATTCAGGTTACTTTGAGTCTCGCGTAGATTCTGCCGACTCTAATATCAACACTGTCTCTGGCTTGTTAACACCTAGCGGTGAAAGTTTTGATTTTTCCACTAATATATTAACTTATAACAATAGTGATGGCGGTAGTTTTTCAACAGATCTTTCTAG
>Ga0208645_1001494_pt1 | contig 20304 bp, 24 predicted proteins | sample VirMetDEL_Sep_01_FD_184519 | JGI IMG/M metagenome (GOLD analysis project Ga0208645, IMG submission 184519) | Aqueous microbial communities from the Delaware River and Bay under freshwater to marine salinity gradient to study organic matter... | ecosystem: Environmental > Aquatic > Marine >... | reverse complement strand
ATATAAATCTAGGAACCGTTTGTCTTCTAGCTTCTTCAATCAGGTTTGTACCCATAATTAAATTTTCGTACATAAATTTGCCGGGATTTTCTTGATTTGCCCCAATTCCACCAACAGAACCCGCAGCGTGTACAATAACGTCAGGATTGTAATATTCTAGCGCTTTTCTGCAAGCGTGTTGGTTTCTCAGGTCGTAATTCTTAGATCCAATTCCACACATTTTGTAGTCTTGACCTGTGTATTTCGGCAAGTACTCCATTAGATTCTTGCCAAGGAAACCACTCGCTCCTGTTACTAATGCTCTCATTCGTACCTCTAAATTGTGATCCAGTCTTCTGGGATTATATCTTGACTACTTGGCGCTCCGGGTCCAAACCAATTAGATGGAGCTATAATTTTCTTGTTCTCATTTTTATTAAGCCACGCCGCCCACCAGCTAAAACTACTGTTGGCAATTATATTATTATCACATGCGCTCATTAAGTATAAATCTTCTACGTCCGTATTACCCTCGGCAAACACCATGTCATCAAAAACTAAATTACCTCTACACCATTGTACGTCATCAGAAAAGACAATCAATTTGTCATACTCTATATGCTCTAGCGCTTCTTTGTAGTATGATATTGGCTGAACTGGATGGTAGCCGTTTGATGTTACATAATCAGTTCTTCTAACGTGGATAGACGCTGTTTTTTCTTTACCTATAAACGGGTAATTATCATTAATATGATACTCTATACGAGGATCAATCTCAAGGTTGTTTCTTATTACATCTGTATTTTCTTCAAAATATTTCTCTGACTGCCAATAACCCTGTAAGTTATAGCGCCTTTGTGTTTGTGACAAGTCGTATCTTGAAAAATTTGCATAGCTAAAACTGTCACCTACTGACACTTCTCCCAGTGTATAATTTTCTTCTACGTCGCTAAAGATTAAATATTTAAATTCACTTAATTGTGGCCGCCTTTTATCTTGACCGTTGTAAAAACTTAAATCATACTGTATAGAGTGTCCATATTTTTCTTGTAAGTTTCTAGCGCAGGCCCACTGAAACAGTTGATTTCCCAAGCCGCCCATTATTGTCATGTTAATCATTTTACTTTACCCATATCATCCCAAATCTTGATTTTCTTTCTTTTACTATGTCGTCATATAAATCCATATTTTCTAGTTCTGTATAAACCTCTGGCTCTTTCAGGTATTCATCGTTATTTAGGTAGCCAAATTCATTGTAGCCTAGATTTTTTAAATACAAACAAACTTCATGTGTTTTGTCAAAAGTCTCCTCCGCCCACTCAAAACAAATTTTCTTTTGTTTGCTTGATAGACCTTGTATTACCTCTAGTTCGTAGTTCTCTACGTCAACCTTTATTAAATCGGGACTGCCATGAAGTTTTATAAGCCTATCTATGTTTATTGTTTTCTTTTTAATTGGCTGATACCAAACGTGATTATGAGAGAATCTAGAATTATTTATCCAATCTAAGTTTGCTGTGGATATTGTATCTGCATTAGAAATGTAAAAATCTATCTCTTCATCGTTATTTGTAGAAACCAGACAGTCTAAAACCTCCACATTTTCCGTAGCAAATCTATTGTTTAATTTAACGGCAAGTTCTGGATTTGGCTCAACGCAAATTACCTTACACCCCTCTTGCTCTTCTAGGCATTTTTGTGCAAACTGCCCAATGTTAGCCCCAATGTCAAATATTAAATTCATTTTTTTCTCCTGTATAGCGCATCGCCCCATTTAAATTCTGTCATGGCCGTTTCGACTCTTTCAAAATCTGACAGGTATTCATCAATTTCGCCAATTAGTGCGCAGTCTTTGTAGATGTCAGTTTCATTAACTTCTGTATAGATGTAGTCAATTCCTGACAACAAATCTCCAAACCCCTTGAGGGCAAGAAGTTCTGCACCTTGTATATCTAGATTTAAGAAATTGTATTTGCTTAGGTCAACATTGTTTTCTTTTACTAGCGTGTCAAATCTTTTTGTTTTTACAGCTATTGTTTCTGTTACATAGATGTGCGGATGATATATTTTATGCTTTTCTAGATCTAAAATAGAAGAGGACTCTCCGTTGTTAGTAACCTTAAACTCAAATACTTCACCGTCTTTATCTGCTATAACTTCATTATAAAATAATTCTGTCTCTAAAACGCCATAAAGCAAAGAGTTTCTGTAAATCTTTTCATTACCCTCTACCCACAGCATGTCTGTCACCCCGTTGGATATATAGGCTTGTCTCTCTTCTCTCATGTGGGCGCCTATATGTATTATACCGCGCGGTGTTTCGTATTTATTTACTATTTGATTAAAATTTATTAGCATAAGTTTCTCCATTTTTCTGCGCAGGCTTTGGGCGATAGGTTATTTAAAACAAAATCTCTAGGGCTGTAAGACGATAACTTAGATGTAAATTCTTCAAAATCTTCTTGCCACGTTTCTTCACTAGAAATCAAACCGCAAGTTTCGTCAAAGTAAGAAGCTGCTGTTGCTTGCAGGTCGTGTCCGGGTAAGAAATTTTTCCACATGGTTGGTCCCCATTCGTCACGCAGAGACTTTACATCTATTACAAATACAGGAGTGTTGCAACTCATAGCTTCTTGAAACGCAAAGCCCTGACTTTCGTGGCAGCCAACCCAAATGCAATAAGGCGCTTTGCTCATGGTATCTAAATAGTCACCTTCGCCATAAGAGCCGTAGCTAATTGTTATCATATCTGAACCAAAATGTTGACGCACTTTAGCTAAAAGTTGCGGATCTCTGTTCTTAAAGTAAATTACTGGTTTTCCCGTTTTGCTTTGTGGTTTAAATCTATCTACGTCTACTGGAAACGGAAGCGCTACACATCTAATATCTTGTCTTATACTTCTTGTCAAATCGACCAACCAAGGTGAAAGGCAGTTCATAAACTCTTTTTCTGAAAAGTCATAACGATTCATATCAAAGTGATAAAAGTGTGGACCATAGATGTGAGTACAATCTTGACCTTCTATTTTTCTTATACCGTTAAATATATGCACTTGGTCATACTTTATATTTTTATCGTAAGATCTGTGAAAATCAAAACCTTGAGATTGTAGCAAGCCCATACCCGCCTCGTTCTTGTGGTGTGCGGAACCTTCTATATAAATTTTCATGCTAATACCTATTGCAAACCTCTATTATATGTTCTTTGTCTTGTTTTGTCAACCACCAGCCTACGGGAATGTTAATCATTTTAGAGCAAAACTCATCACATCCAACTAGAGGGCTAGTAGATTTAAAATCTTTGAATACAGTGTAGTCATCATTTCTAACGTGTACAACATCAGACGCTATACCGTTTTCATGTAGATATTTTTTAAAGTCTTCTCTGTCGTTTACAAGTATAGAATAAATCCAATATGAAGATTGCGACTTACTACACCTTGCAAGTTTTGTCAGCCTTGGATTATTTATCTCTCTGTCGTATAGTTTACCATTTTGAATGTGAGACTGAGTGATGTAGTCAATATTTTTAAGTTGTTCTAAACCTATTAGCGCATTAAGATTATTCATATGAAACTTAAAGCCCACATCAGAAATATCTTGCTCCCATTTGGACTTTCCAGTTTTCTCTGTATGCTTTCTATCTAGGCAGTACCACCTTAATAGTCTTGCTTTTTGTGCGTCTTCTTCTGTATTGCACATCAAAGCGCCACCGTCAACGGTTGTCATGTGCTTAATGGCTTGGAAAGAAAACATAACGAAGTCGCTATGATTTCCAATCTTCTTGCCGTTGTACGTCGCGTCCATAGCATGAGCAGCATCTTCAATAACTTTAATCCCATACTCTTTTGAGATAGTGCTTACGGCATCAATGTCAAACGGCTGTCCAGCCCAATGAACGGCACATACAGCTTTTGTCTTTGATGTAATTTTTTTCTTCATGTCTTCTGGGTCGATGTTGCCAGTTTTAGGATCTACATCAACCCACACAAGTTTTGCACCAAACAGCATCGCTGGAACATTTGTTGCCATGCAAGTCATTGGCGTAACTAAAACCTCATCACCTTGCTGTATGTCACACAACTTGTAGGCAAGCGTCAACGCTGAAGTTCCAGTGTTCACCAGCGAGCAGTTTGGGTTTCCAATGCGCTCTGAAAACTTATTTTCAAATTCGTCAGAGTACACACCTTCTGACACAAACCCCGTGTTAAACAAATCTTCAATCTTTGACCCCACACCTTTAGGTATGAATACTTTAAATAACGGTATCATTCTTCTAACCACCTTTGATTTTCTAGTGTCCACTCAATAGTTTTTGTCAGAGCTTCTTCAAAGCCAACTGGTATTTGCCAGCCAATACTATTCATCTTTTCGCCACACAAAGAGTATCTCAAATCATGCCCCGGCCTCTTGCTGTGGAAATCGACCATTTCATAATTTAGTGGCTTGCCAACGACATTTGCAATAAACTGTGCCAACTCTAGGTTGTCTACTTCTTTTTCTCCAACGATATTGTATTTCTCTCCAAGCTCTCCCTTCTTTGTTAGAAACAATACAGCCTCTGCAATATTTCTAGCATGAATATAAAATCTACTTCCAGCCCTTTCTTTATTTGGATAAGAGTGAATTAGCACTTTGTTTCCATGTAGAATGTTTTTGATTGTCATGGGGATAAACTTTTCAACATGTTGGCGCTCTCCAAAAGCGTTCATCACATTTACACTCATTACTGGAATTTTGTAAGTGTTTTCGTAAGCTACGCATATGTTTTCGGCAGCAGATTTTGCAGCAGAATAAGGATTTGTGGGCTTGTGCCTATCCCATTCTTTATAATCAACGCCGTCTGGCGCATATCCATAAACTTCATCTGTACTAAAATAAAAGAAGTTCTCAAGACTGCCTAGCCCCCTAGCGTACTCTAACATCTCAACCGTTCCATTAATGTTGTTTTGGAAAAACACCCTTGGTTCTTTTATGCTATTGTCTACGTGCGACTCTGCTGCCATATGTATGATTGTATTTACATCGCCAAGCTCTTGCTTCAAGCCCTGACTCAAAGGATACGACAGATCTGCCGTAAATACCTTTACCCTTGGGTCTTTGTCGCATGGTATAGAGCGCAGTCTGTCCAAACCAAAACTCGCATAATTTAATTTATCAATTATAGATATTTCATAATCTGTGTTTAATAAGAAATGTTCTACAACATGATGTCCTATAAATCCACAGCCGCCAGTAATTAATACTTTCTTGCTCATTTATTTTCCCTGCGTTAAACTTTCTGTATTTAAAAATGTATAATAATTATCGTGATATAGACCAAAAAAGTTGCCGCCTGCAAGTTTTAGTCTTGTTGGAAAACCTACTTCACCAAGGGCTATTCCATGTTTTTTATGAGTATATTTTTCGCGTTCGTCTGCGAGTGTAAAGTCTTGTATTAAGTTTTCTATTTTTTTAAGGTTTTGAAATTTCATAACGTATGGATCTTCGCACCAGCAATATTCATGTTTCTCATGTTGCCCAAATTCAGCAACGCCAAAGTCTATTCCGTCTATAAATCTCTTTTGTCCATTGTTGAGTGAACCTTTTGGGTCTTGGTCAAACCACATATCTTTCCACATAGAACCAACGAATAAATATTTATCAAGATAAGCCTTAATGTCTTGTAGGTATGTAGGTTTTAAAAAGCAATAATCGTCTTCCCAGCATCCAAAGTATTCAGATTCTACGCCATGAGATTTACAGTATTCCCAAGAGTGCTGCATTGACCTTACAGTTCCGCCGCTATTATAGTTTATCAAACATACAACATCTAACCTTGAGTTGCCAAGTGAATGAATTGTATTTATCAGTTGTTTTTCAGCTTCTATGTTGTCATCTAATATAGAAACAATTAATAAATTTTTACATCCATCTGGTATTTTTAATGAGTTTATTCTCTCTGCGTGTTTAGCAAAGTTGTCTTGCCTTTGGTTTCCCGTCCAGTATGACACTGTATGTATATAGTAATAATTCATTTTCTGTTCCTATATAAGCTAGTATCCACCACGTTTACACCTGAATCTTTTTCTTTTAAAAAGTTACAAATTTCTAATTTAGACTTGTCGTTATTTTTTACAAAATCATTGTAATTAACCTTTAGCATTTCACCTCTATAGCACTTGTTTGTTATTTCAAAAAGGTCGGCGCATTTTTTTAAATCTAAATTTTGGGCTTTGTTTAGAGAGTTTACGCACTCTTGTTTGTCCCTAGTTGCAAATATTACTTTTACTTGTGCGTCTAGCACTTTAGACACATCTATCATAAAGTCGTAAAAAAAGGATAGTCTAGGATCTTTAATTACTATTTTAGATGATATAAATTCGCTGGCTATTACTTTACAATATTGCTCAACATGATCTTTTGTATAGTCTAACCTCTTTTTGTTTACATTACTCCAATTAAAACCGTTAAAAAACACCATGTTGTTATGCATGATTGCCAGTAAATCATTTTCCCAGTATCCGTTTGGATTCTGCCAATCTTTATCTTTACATTTACTTTTGCCAATATCATACCCAAGAGTTTCTATATAAGACGTTAGAACAGAAGTTCCACACCTATGCATACCCACTATAAATAATATTTTTTCTATCATTTTAATCTTGATATACAGGGGTAATAAACTCGTTTGTTTTTTGTAATACTAGAAGATTGTAGTACGTCATACAGGTTGCGCAGATCATTGATGGGTTTTTTATTGTATTTTAACATCCAATCTTGCCCATCCCTTTCTTCTGAACCGCCCTCGAAAAATACTTGCCCACGACTACACCTTGTTGCTTCGTGGAGCTTACTTATTATATCCCCATCGTTAGATATATCCAAGTGTAAAATGTCAAAATCTTCAATATCATTTAGCCATTCATAAAAATTTACCTTTTTCAGTTCAATTAAATGTGCAACGTTGTATCTCGAAAAGTTTTCTTGTAGCATAGATGTGTTTGGCCCATTAAACTCATAGTCATCAAATAGGTCGTAAGCATACACCTTGCCGCCAGTCTCTCTAGCCGCCATAGCCATGCACACCGTAGAGTATCCATTAAGAATACCGAAGTCAATGATCTTCTGAGCGCCCACTTCTATGACAGCATCATAGAGAATTTTACCCATGCCAGACTGCTGGTAAGAAGATTCTATTTCTGGATTTACAAAACTCATATATCTATCCACCTGTTGTTTGCTACTTCATTCCATAGCACGTTAAGCTCTTCATGTTGACATTCGTATTGTTTTATGAAGCGAAATAATATATACTCAATAGATTCTGCGCCAGTAACAGGCGATTCTTTGAGAAACTTTGACAAAAGGTTGGTCTTTATAGAAAATAAACCAGTCCAAATTGCGCCTAAATTTCCTCGAAAGTTGACTAGATTTTGCTTATTGTTAAAGTACGAGTCAAAGAATAAGTGGTTTTTTAAAAGTTGTCTAGGTTCAAAGTGTACCACCCATTCATACTTACTTATTGCATCTATACAATGCTTCCATTGGTGATAAAGACCTACGCTTTTACTTTGCGCACCAAGATTATTTTCGTATGTATAATATTCTGTATCCCAAGGTAAGGATCTGATTATTCTTTTGTCTAGATGCTCTGTCGTATTATCACAAACTATAACGTCTGCTTTATCTTTAAAGTCATACTCAAATAGTTTTTTTATGCCGTTTATGTATTGCTGTATTCTTTCTTCGCCCTTGGAGGCTATAGGGTGGGGGGTGTTTTGAGACATCGCTAAAAACAAAACCGTGTCATTAGACATGATACCACTTCCTATCAGTTTTATAGCTTGGTCTGTAGTTAATCAGTTTGTGATTGCCATACGCTACATGATGCCCAGTTAGGAACACGCGCTTAATAAAGTCAGCATCTTCACCAAAATATATATCTTCATTATACTGGTATTTAGTAACCAAATCTTTTTTGATGGATAGATGACCGTGATGTAAGTCGCCGTCTGTACATATATCAGAATGTAGATATTGGTCTTGCTTGATCTTTGATATGCGCTCTATTTCTAAGTCGCCATACCTGTATGGATACATCATACCTTCTGAAAACCCGTGTACAAATGCGTCTACGTCATGCTCTAGAAAAGCCCTTTTTATAAAGTGTATTTTCTGTGGATGCGGAAGGTCATCTACATCATGATAGATAACTACATCGCCAGAAGCAATCTCTGCGCCCTTGTTTCTATTAAACGAGGGCGACCGACGAGTTGGTTCTGCGAATGTTTTTATTGCGCTATTATCAACTTTTATTTCTCTTAGGTTGTTTCCGACGACAATTATCTCATCTGGCCCACTTTCTTGTACTCTAAAAGCAGAAAGCGTCTCATTTAACAGGTGAACATCTTGTGACCAGCAGGTTATACATAGCGTAAACTTCATTTTACAACCTCTAATAACTTTTTAGATTCTTCTTCTAGACTTAGTATAGCAGCTAGTTGAGACGCCCTGTTAAAACAAGTATGATTTTTAATAATCTGATTTTTAACCACAGTTCCTACATCTTCATCTGTTTCTTCTGACGTAAATAATGTAGATAATATTTCTTGAAATGCATCTCTTTGTTCTTCTGTTTGACTTTTAATGTCTAATCTATTACATAGCATTGTTGCTTGAAAAAAGAATTGAGACGTTGAAATCATACCATCGTCAATAAGTGTAACTTTGTCATAACATGTAGACACACCCCAAAAGTTTCTGATATCAGTTGAAAAATCTGCCCACTCTTGATCTGCCCCATAAGATACAAGGTGGTATACTTCTTTATCTTTTACAAAATTGTCTACAGTTTCGTTTTTATTGTTTGTGACAATTGCTAGCGGTATATTAAACTGCGGCTGTGCGGCTCGAATAAATACATCTAATGCCGGGAAAATCTTATGAACAGAATCTCCATGAGCATGAACAAAATTATTACTAAAAAGAATTGGGTTTTCTAAACCTACTGACATAAAGGTATCAGTAATACCTTTTAGTTGTTGCTGGTTTGTGCCTGTAACATTAATGACGGGTTTGATATTTTTATTTTGTGACAAATATTTAACAATGTCTTCTGTTAGATAAGCAAAATGCCCAACAAATATATCTGGTTTAACGGTGTCAAACATATCAAATGCAGACACGTTTACATCTGCCCAAAGGTGAGAGTCTATACCAACCCTTTTGAAGCATTCTGTCAAATAAAATGGCTCCGTAGTGTAATTTGATGAATAATTTTGTGTCAGTATTTTCATTAGGTTAGTTCCTTTAGTTTTATTGCTGAGTCCAACTTTATTATTTGTTTATGTCCGTTCTCGTAAACATTAATTCTATGTTTTATTGCTAGTTTGTTTATTGCCTCAAACAAGAATTTGCTTTTATATTCTTCGGAGTCAATAATCGAGTAGAAATCATTTACGCTTTTTTCTTGATTTAGATATAACATTTCTACCCAGCATAAATCCCCAACGCCAAAATCTAACTTGGAGCAAGTGTCATTATCTTTATAGACCTTTATATCAGTTTTATTATTTTTATTTTTTTGACAAAATACAAATGTATCGCGAAAACTTAACTGATCTAAGTGATGTTTTTCAAAAATGTTAGATGATGAACAAATAAATATATTTTTAGCATTTGTATTCATTAGGGCGAGTCTAATACTTTCACATGAATTTGTAGTTCTATATAATGGGTTTTCTATTAATCTTATGTCAATATGTCCATGTGAACGTTTTACATGTCTCCATATTCTGCTGGATTCAAATCCGCAACAAAGTAAAATACTAAAGTTCTTGAATCTTGCTTTTATAGCTTTTATTTGATGATCTATTAGGCAAGTTCCGTTTATTTTAGTCAACTGAACTGCGCCATGATTTTTCATCCTGTAGCCATGACTTTCGCTAAACAAAATAATATTATAATGTTCGTTTAATTCAGATGTAAGTTTCCCACTTTTGGGGCTTGTTATAAAATCGGTTACATTTCTCATATTATAGTATGTAAAAATTCCGTATCAATTACTTTATTAAAAATAGCATCCTGCATTTTATTATAATCTAAATATTCTAAATAAAATCTGGACACATAAGTTTTGTTTATAAATAACGCATCTTCATTTTTAAAAACTAAGATTCGCTTCAATTCGTCATTTGATTTTTTATTTATTTCGTCTAGTGATTTTTGTAAATTAACTTTAGTTTTACTAGAGATTTTTGTTAGAAATGTTGCGTCTGATAATTTCTTAAAAACAGAAGTTTCATTCTCAAAAATATTATCCTCTACAGTGAAAACCGCATGACAAAGAATTTTTTTTACTCTTAATTTACTTAAAAGCTTTGGGATTCTTGCTCCACTTTTATTATAAGTAGAATAGATAACCACTGCAATTTTATTTACAGGGTAGTCTACATTACTTATTTGATCAATTATATTTTCTAAGTCGTCTAAGTTTTTACTGTCATCATCTATACACACGCCTATATTTGGGAAAAGCTGGTCTCTAGCAAGTTCTAGTTTTTCTTGAACTGTTTTATTTTTTTGCCATTCGTCATCTCTTTTATATAAACATAATCTATCATATGTAAAAATTCCATCTTCTGTTTTTACATGAGTATCATTTTGTAGATACTTATACTTATCGGCTAGACATTTTTCTTGATGCCCATCTTCTATTTTTGCAAAACAGCAATTTTTACAATTATACATTTTAACCTCTTGTGGCTACAATTTGATAAGTATATCCAGAAAGTTTTTGACTTTGTATTTTTAAACCCTGACTTTGTACTATTTTAGCAACTGTTTTTAAAGAGGAAATAGAATTACTGTTTTCTACAATAACTCCAAAGGATTTTTCATCTAACTGCCCAGAAATAACTTGGCGCGACAAAATGTTACAGTCTAGTCCACTTAGTACAAGTTTTCCTCCAAGTCTAACTTTTTTCAATAAAGCCACAAGATTGTTTTCAAGTTGGCTAGCTTTAAATTTATCTACCACACCGTTCGCTCTGATTTCTAGACACTCTGAATCAGATACACCAAATAAATCTACAAATCCATCTTCATTTATTACAACTGGCTTGTATCCAGAAATTGCTTCTTCAGGTTTACCTACTATATCTATTTTCATTTTAAATCCTCATATACTTTTCTGAATAATTTGTTCCAACTGTCTACATATTTTTGTTCTGAAAATACATCTAAGACAGTTTCTCTAGCTTTGTTTCCTATTTGTTTTCTTAGTGGCTCGTCGTCTAACAGTTGTTGAACATACCCCCTAAATTCTTCTTCGTCGTTTGTCAGAAAGCCGTTCTCGCCGTGTTTAATAAAACTTGGTATAGAACAAGTAGCTGTACTCACAACGGCCTTACCGCAAGCCATAGCCTCTAGGATAGCTGTTGGCATTTGACTTTCGGTGGTAGTGTTAATATAAACCGCGCACTTGTTGTATTCATCTCTAAGATGCTCTAATGAATCCGCCGCTTTAGACAATCCTTTTGTGTCACCAAGGACTTTAGCTGGGAAACCATTTATTATACGTTTCCAACCCTGATAATTCAAGCAATAATCTCTGTTTATGAAATCATTTTGAACTGTAAAGACAGTGCCATCACACTCTAAGTCCATAGGCTTAAAGAACTCATGGTCTATAGAATTACCAATAACCGTAGCGGTTTCGTCAAAACCCCAAGCTCCTGCGGCATAGTCGCTGATAAACACATTGTAATCACCCCAAATACTTCTAAAGTGTTCAAGTTGTTCTGCATTAAAGTTAGATGTTGGAATGGTATGCTCTAGGTGGACAATAGGTAGTCCTAATTGCTGCTGTATTTGTTTAGATATTTGTAACTGACCAAATTTACTTTGAGATAAAATAAAATCAAAGTCTATATCTTCATACAGGTTTTGGATTGGGTGATAGTTTTCTGGAATTTCAGCAAAGTCAGTATTCCATACTTTACAGTCTTTATATCTTAATGAATAAAAATTATGTCCTGTTTTCGCCATTTGTGACTGGCAGCGCTCATGAGTGTCAAAACAAAGAATGTCTAATCTTTCTTTATTTTCTGGCTTTAAAGCCCTTTGTATAATTGGTAGTGTACTATATGTCATTTAATTGATCCTTTAAAATTTTACCTATATTTTCGTAAGAAAATTTTTCTACCTGCTTCATGCCAGCAACTCTGTTTCTTTGAGTGTATGATATAGGGTCTTTTTGCCACGACTCATAATACTTTCTCATTTGCTCTCTAATTTGTTTTTCACATGGTTGAAACCAATATTCTTTAGAAGTAAATAGATCTGGGAACGCTGCGTGTTCTGATTTACAACAAGAGTAAACGCCATTAATTAACGATCCAGTTCTCCAGTTGTTTTTATCTATAAATTCACACGGCCCTCCAAAGTTACTTGCGATTGGCGTGTTGCCAAAAGCCATAGCTTCTAACGTTGGAATACTCCAAGCCTCTCCATGAGATGGGCAAACAAAACAATCGCAGTGCTGATGTAGAGACAGCAAACTTTCTTCTGAAATTTTATCTGTTATTATTAATTCTTGCTTATAGCTTTTTCTTATTCTAAGTTTTTCTTTTAGTTGCGTTAGGTACTCAACGACTTTTTGATGTAGCTCTTGAGCGCTTACGCCAAATTTATTAAACTTTAAAGTGAGTGACACATTTTCATCTTCTTCAAATTCAGAATGAAAACATGTTACTATAGATTCTAGATTTTTTCTATCATTAAAATCACCAACATAATAAAATTTAAATGTGTTTTCTATCTCTGGTATTGATAGTTCTGCATATCTTTTTTTATACTTTGACATATCGCAAGTATGATGAATTACTTTAACTGGTGTTTTAAATCCATCTTCTTCTAGCGCATTTTTAGAAGTATGGTTCGCCACCCAAACTTCATCCATCATTTCTAATTGATAAAACCAATTCAAGTGATTTAGCTTTAACGTTTCTGTCTCCATAAATGCAATATTCTTTTTAAACATATCTGATCGCACATAATGATGTGGCAGAATATGTTGGATGCAAATATCGCAGTCTTTAGAGTCTTTTTTTTCTAATTCTAAAATTCTTGGGTGAACTTCCTGCTTGTCTTGAGTTAATGTGACATTTTTACAGACAACATCTATTCCTACATTATCTAAAGCAAGTATGTTATCTGTAGCGGCTTGTGACCACCCTCCAAACTCTTTATAGTGTGCTATGTATAAAATTCTCATTTTCAACCTCTTTACAGTTTATGTCTTGCTTTAAGTATTTTTTATATTTGCTGTAGATTTCTTCGTCAACCCACCAATCTTCTACTGGCCCATATCCATCTAATATTACGTTTCCATAAAGAATGTAATAGCCATGTTTATGTAGGGTTTTTCTATAGGTATCATACTCTAACTTAATCTTAGCTTTGTGATCTTCTGTGTGATTTTGAAAGCCAGATGGTTCGGACTGAAATAAGTTATGCTCCAATGTTAAAACTTTAAATTTATATTTATCAAAGTTAAAATCATTAAAAACCTTCATCTGCGCGTCGTCAATATCTATTGAAAGGTAGTCTATTTCATCTGGACAGTCATAGTCTTCTAGTACGTCATTTATATTTTTTATAAGTAGATCTTCGCAAACGCATTTACAGGATCGTTTTTTATTTATTGATTCATACCAATTTTTATCATAATCAATAGCTATGCCTTTCCACCCTCTGTAACGCTCAAAAAAGTAAGTATTGCTATAAAATGCTGGGTCTTGAGTTGGTAAACCGCCAGTCCCCGCGCCTATATCTAGAAAAAACCCCTCATTCTTCTGTAGTATTTTATTTACAAAAACATCTTGTTTAACTTGAGCGTTGAACATTCATCACCTCACGTACTTTTTCAATTCTTTTCTGTTCCCACTGGTTTCTTCTATTGCACAACCCTGCCATTTGATTATACGCTATATCATAATTAAATGGTTGTCTGCGATTCATACCGTCAAAAGCCGCAGAGGATTCATTAAAATACATGCCGCCAGTTGAAGAAGTGGCTTGTTTGTATATCAAATCTCTTGTAAGTCTAGCTTCAAAAAAAGTATTTAACTTTTCTGGCTCTCTTAAAACATCTGCAATTAAATGCTTTGCAAGTTGAGTATTTGAAACAGTGCCAATTTTCGACAAGTCCAGCTTAGGAGATGGCTGTTGAATTCTAGGTTGAGAACCCCAAGTTTGTTCTATAGGTAGTTCTTCAAGACTATCAAAGTATTTTTCCCACTGAGCGCCACTTAAATGCCACTGATAGTGCTTTTCAAAATTTTCTCTGGTTCTCTTACCCATAGACAATCTATCTTCCTCAGTCATTTTTTCAAAGAAGTGAAAGAAAATTTCTGAGGCATATTCATTGTCCGGTACTGCTCTAAGGCAACCGGTTTCTAGTTCCTTATACAAAGCTGCTGGCGTGATAGTGAACCCTTCTAACTTCCTTAAAACACTTTCCATAGCGGAATAATCAGTCCCACACACAGGAACACCACACGCCGCAGCTTCTACTTGAGGGAGTCCGAATCCCTCACAGTTCGCATATTGAGTATACAAGTCAAAACAATTTACTACATTAGATAGTTCTTCATAGCTAAGTCCATTTTTTACATTAGACAAAGTAGCGCCAAATCTATTGGTGTAAGGCGATTCAGCCATAGCTCCTTTAAACACAGATACAAATGGCTTTTTTGTTTCTGGGCAAATATAAGTAAATAATACTTTAGACCCAATACCATGTTCATTTAATAATTCAGGTATATCCCACCCTAAGTCTGGATAAGATGTATGACAATATAGGTAATAGTTTTTATTCTCGACTTTATCAAGAAACTTTTTAAATGCCTCAAACAAATCTGGATACAATTTACGCCTTTGGTTTCTCATAACTGTGCCAATAATTTTACAGTCTGGATCAAGACCCATAAATTGTTTGTGTTTTCTTTTATCTTCTGCTGGTTTATAAGCAGGATGGGCAGACGGAGGAGCGCTTCCTAGGTAATTAATTTTTTCGCCTGATTGATCTTTTAAAATCTCTCCCGCCCAATCCGAATATGTGAAACAGGCATCCGCGCTAGCATACGTTGCCACCCATTGACGCGCTTGCGGTCTAGCATCAACCGTTGGCATGATGGCCCATTTAAAATAAGGTCTAAAAGGGGATCTTTCAGCAAAGTCAAGCATCCAGAAGTCACGTATGTCACACACTACATCTGGCATGAAATCTAAGCAAACATGTTCAAAAATCCACTCCCCAAATTGAGCAGATTGGTTAGCATTATATGCTTCTAGTTCTTTTTCCGATGCTTTTGGTTCGCTGTTTTGATTTGGTACTACTCCGTAGTATTTCCAAGGAATATCTGTGGCTCTTGGGTCATTTCTTTCTCCATAAGCTGCCATCTCAGCTAGTTCATACTTACCAGTAGAATGTAAATAGTTTAATATTTCTCTAGTATAAGTGGCGTACCCAGTATTAAGAAAGGTTGCCTCGGAGCAAAATAGTATTCTTTTTTTTCTCATTTTATTCCTTATCTAAGCAACCAAAGTCAAATTCATTAATTCTAAATAAAACATCATCCGTAGCATCCGTTTTCATAACGCCATTTCTAGCAGAAGCGTAAACAGTCATTTTGGTTCCCTTCTTTCCTAATTTAGCGATTGTTTCTGCGCCGCTAGCCCATGCTTGTAAGGTAATTACTGTGGGAACTTTCTTTTTTTCTCCACGTTTATTTTTGCGATATTCGTAAGTTACCATCTTTACAATACAGCAAGCTGGTCCGTCGTTATCATTATCTATCTGTGGGTCATGTAGTAGATACCCAGTAAATGTACAATTATTCATCAATGTCCTCCAAATTAAATGTATTACCTGTTATACTCTAGTCAGAGCTAAATTTCATGTATTTTATCAATAATAAATGAATTATTTTTATCAGCCTTTCCGCAGAACAAAAGATTGTTATTCTCAAATAGAACATATTGATATTTCTCTCTTGTTTCTGGAAATACAACAACACTGTCTAAAGAGCATGTTTCATCTTCTATGGTTAGAAAACTCATCATTTTCCCATTCTTACATTTGTGGTCGGCCACTCTGTTTACAGTAGCCGCAACACAAAGTGTTTCACCTTTTTTCCCATCTAATATTTCTTTACAGCTAGTATTAGCAGAGGATGTGTCTGACGACTCAATCCTAGAAATAGAAACTGGACAACCTAAGAATTTAATTTCTTGCTCCACAATCCAAGTTGGATCATCAGTAAGTTCATAAGGTGGATTTTCTAAGAAAGTGATTTCATTTTGGATATCTTGACTTCTAGACGTTCTACTGGTGCCACCGCCTTGTTTTTTAGTTGGCGCTAGGTCAGTAAAACATTCCGTTAAGTTGGTCCACTTTTTTGACTTGTAATTTTCTGTAACCCACTTTAACTCTGCTTTTGTCAAGTTCTTAAAAATCAAGTACTCATACAGAGCTTTATTTCTAGAGATGCCGGTTTTCTTTGTCGAAAAGAACCCAATAGAGCATAGCGCCTTGAAGCCAGTAGAATTAATCTTTGTAGATAAATGTATAAGTATATCCATCCAAGTAAAGTTATGTGGGGACTTATTTATATCTTCCGACGTTTCCTGAATGGCATTGATGACTTTATCGCCATTAACGCCAGTTAGAGATTTAACATTCTTAATACCAAAGTATATACCCTTTTTTGTAATAAAGAATTCTTCTGACCATTCTGACAACTTTGGAATTTTTACTTCAATATCAAAAAGCTTTGCTTCTGATACAAGCTCGTAGACTTCTTGATGGGGGTCTTGCTTTTCATTTGCGTGTATTAAATACGACAGAAAAAACTCTTTAGTATGATTAGCTTTATACCAAGCGCTTAGGTATGAGTTCATAGCATAAGCGACAGCGTGACTTTTGTTAAAAGAATATCTAGCGGATTTTTCAATCCAACCAAAGATTTCGTCAGCAGTCGCTTCATCAACGGTCTTTAGTCTCTTACACCCCTCGATAAAGTCTTTGCGAACTTTTGCCATAAGGTCAGCTTTCTTTTTTCCAATCGCCTTACGAAGCACATCTGCTTCTTGTAGGTTGAAGCCCGCAATCTTTTGAGCGATGCGCATACACTGTTCTTGATAAATCAAAACCCCGTAAGTAGGTTCAAGAATATCTTTAAGAGAGTCATGGAGATATGTGACCTCTTCCACTTTATGCTTTCTGTCAACATAGTGCTGACTCATAGATTTACCGTCAGTAATTGCTTTAAGACAACCCGGACGCAGAATACTAATCAGCGCAGCAAGATCTTCCAAGTTTTTAGGCTTAACTTTCTTTGACCAAGAGCGACCAAGATTACTCTCTAACTGAAAGATTCCTTTGGTTCTACCTTCCTCAAATAAATCCCAAGCTTTTTCATCATTATAATCAAAGTTCAATTTGTTTTACCTCATTTTTCAAATTAAATTCCAACTCTTGGTAGCTCATTCCATACATAGGTTTTTTAGGTACGGGTCTTTTATTATGAGTTTGTTCCATGTGGCAATTGTGACAGAGTATTCTGCACTTTTTAATTTCTTCCAGCAAAATGTCGTCAGGAAATTTCTTGCCATACAACATAAACATTCCACCAGCATGATTTCTTTTAGAGCAACCATTTTTGGTCATCTCATGTTTTTCTTCCGAGTTTAAATGATCAAAACATAGTGCAGATGGATGTTTATCATATCCACAGATAGCGCAACCATGAGACATTTTAAATAAATTAATCCAATATCTTCTATGTTCTATGGTTTCTTTGTTGTTCATACGTAAGTATTCCCATCTGCAAATGCCTTTTCAAGTTTCAAGTTCCTGTAAACCGCTCTATGAGTCTTCATGAACTTAATCATCAGGTTAGCAGTATCCTTAACGTCCTGTAACGCATCGTGAGCGTTCTCTTTCGACAAGCCCATTCTATCTCTAATACTATCCATACTTCTAGATTTTATATTAGGATCACCTTCTGTCCACATCCAATAGTTATCCATCATATCAATTTTATAAACTTGACTAAATAACTTTTGCTGTTGACGTTCATTATCATATGGCCCATACTCTTTACATAACCTGTCTACAATAGGCATGTCATAACCAATTATATTATAACCAGCGGGAATGGGCGCGAAGAAAGGTGTACCTTTCCAATTGTATTTATTAACAAACGAACAGAACTTTGTCCATACCGCCTTTGGTTTAGGCGCTTTTGCTATTCCCTCTCTAGTTTTACCAGTGACTTTTAATGCGCCTTCTTCTATTGGTGCCAACCCATTTGCTAGGGCTTTTTCATCATCTGTTTCCGCCCAGATTTCACTATCGAATGTGCCTTTTAATTTAAAGTTTCTACCGTCGATAGCAAGCGCTGCAACCTGTGTAGGTTGGCAAGTACGTGGGTTTCTTCCACCCGTTTCAAAGTCAAAAACAATTATATCTCTATTCATTTAGTATTTCCTTTATTTTCATTACCTTGTCCAGAGTGGATAATCCTAGTACGTCAAATTTAACGTGACCAAGCGCTTCTAGATCTGACATTTCTAGTCCAGCGATTTTTTCATCTGCATTTTTCTGGCTAGCCATCGGACAAACCTTGTGTAGCGGTTCTGCCGAGATAACAACTCCAGCGGCATGTTTGCCTTGAGTCTTAAATGTTCCTTCTATCTTAATTGCTTTATCAAACATGTCTGCATAATCACCTTCTAATTCACCATTATCATTGATAAAACAATATCCACGTAAATCTTCTGCGTTATTTATTAATGCCCATCTAATAATAGATCGTTCATCATCGTCCATTTGTGATAATTGGTCGGAAATTGCAGCTTCGTCTGGAATAGCTTTTGTAATTTCATTCATTTCTGAAAAGCCGCAAGCTTGGTAGGTGCGAAGAACTTCTTTAATTGCGCTTCGTCCTTGCAGTCTACCAAACGTGAGCATCTGACTAACCCGTTCCGATCCATAAGTTTCGCGAAGGTAATCAATAACATCATCTCGTTTACCAGCAGGAACATCCATGTCAATATCAGGAAGAGAAACATTACCATCAGTATTTCTACCAGAGTTGTAAAATCTCTCAAAAATCAAATCAAACTCTACAGGATCAACCTGCGTAATGCCAATAAGGTAGGAAATCAAACAGCCAGCAGCAGAACCACGTCCCGGTCCAGCCATCCAGCCTTTACTTTCTACATGTCTGATAATATCACTAACAATTAAGAAATAACCAAAAAGATTTGCTTCTTTGATAACTTCAAACTCTTTCTTAAATCTATCACCGTAAACATCCCACTCTTTACTGCCCTTTTTAAATTTTTTACCTAGCTTTTGACTCCATCCTTTTCTTGCTAAAGACCTCAAGTATTCTTCTTCTGATTGTCCGTTAGGGCATGGAAACGAAGGTAGCATTGGATTATTAAGAATGTTATACTCTTCGCACTCTTCTAATATGTCATCAAAATATGTATTTTCAGTAGAATTATTTTTAAGGTAAAAGTCATCTTTATCAAAGAACTTTTGTAGAGGTGTATCCTTGACCTTATCTTTAGCCTTTGCCATTGTACATTTTAGATTAGAACACAAAAGTATTCTATGTAATTCAGCGTCTTCTTTATTTGCATAGTAGGACTCTGGAAAGTCTTTGTCGGGCGTTACCTTGAATAGATTCTTACTTTTCGTGGCTCTATTTAACAGAACGCTATCTACTTCATCATCTTTAATTGATGATACAAGTTCAATAAGTTCATACCACCCATTTTTATTTTTAGCAAAAAGGCTGAATCCATCAAAACTACAGCCTATAATCGGCATGATGTCATTTTTCTTGCAAGCTGAATAAAAAGAAACAGCGCCAGAAATAGTTTTGTAATCAGCAATTCCGCAGGCTACATACCCGCGCTTTTTACATTCTAATACAAGCTCTGCTGGCTTAGAAAACCCACGAAGAAGTGAGTAATGCGTATAATTACACAACGGAAACCAAGTCATTCAATATCTCCTGTCAATTTGAGTTCAATTGATTATAGAACCGAACTCTGCAATTTTCAACAACAATAATAAAAAACGGGGCCGAAACCCCGTTCGCATGTAGAATGATATGTTAAATACTTACATAAGTATTATAAGGTGAACTCTACATTAAAATAAATTTAAATCTCTAATAAAGTATCCTACTAATCCACTGACAATACCGACTGTGGTTAGTCCAATAACGTAAATTATCCCACCCTCTGGGGCAACAATAG
>Ga0208645_1001490_pt1 | contig 20356 bp, 21 predicted proteins | sample VirMetDEL_Sep_01_FD_184519 | JGI IMG/M metagenome (GOLD analysis project Ga0208645, IMG submission 184519) | Aqueous microbial communities from the Delaware River and Bay under freshwater to marine salinity gradient to study organic matter... | ecosystem: Environmental > Aquatic > Marine >... | reverse complement strand
AAGGGTTAGAACCATATTGTACAGCGGGATTTCTAACAGTAACCAAAAAAGGTATTTCTGGATTAACATCTTTATCGGAAAATGACCATGTGTTTGAAAACTCAGCCCATCTTTGTGTTGTAAGTATTTGGTCGACTATTGAAATTGGTTTACCATCAACAGTCATCCGTAATCTATCTTTAACAAAATCTAACATACCCCTATCTAAATCAGCATGTAAAACACTTTTTGGTAAAAATGTACCATCTTCACTTATAAACTCAGCTAGTTGTTTTCTACGTTTAGGTGTAGATGTACCATCATAACCAGATGGGTAATGTGGTTGATTTCTAACCACAGGGTACATATTCAAAGTTTTCTTTATTTTTTTATTAATTTTAGCCATAATTAAATTCCATTAAATTCGTTAGTGCTTGTTGGTGTACAAACGATTGTTCTATAAAAAGATTTATACCCCAATATGGTATGTGCGTTATCACTAACTACTTTACCATCATTTACTACTGTAAAATATCTAATAAAATCTTCTCTTTCTGGGTAACCAATATAATCACCATAAGTTATATCAACACCTAATTGTTCTAATTCTTTTATGTAAACACTTATGGTTAAATTTCCACTTTCCATATATCTCATTAATCCACCAGCATAACTATCATTAGTTGGTGCAGATATATTTACTAAACCTTTAAATTCTACTGGTGGGAAAAATCTTATTTCTTCTTCAGCAGCTTCACCATAAACATCATCAACATTACTTTTACTTCTATCTACTCTAAATAATACTAATGTAAAATTTAAATTACCACTTAAGTATTCCATACCTAAAGATTCGTGTAATCTAAAATCTTCATCACCAAAAAATTTATTCACTCTAGTTATGGGAATTCTTTTGTCACTCATTATTATTCTTTTTTATTTATAAATATATAAGCTTTACGTATATTTAATTAGATAATTATCACATGGTTGAAATAAAAGTACCAGAAGTTGAAGCAAGAACTATTCTCACCAATTATGTTGGTGCTAATAACTTTATATTAGATTTAAAAGAAAAAATTAAAAGTAAATATTTTAATTTAACTAGGAATCAAGCTGATTATATTTTATCTAATCATGAAATTGTACCTAAAATAGCTAGAAAAAAAGTAAAAATTGACCCCTACTATTCTCAACAACTACAAGAAAAAAAACTATTACCAAAAGCACCAACAGAAATTTGGGTTGAAAAAATATTAGTTGAAGGTGAAAAATCATATCATATATGGGGTAAAATCATAGAATCAGAAGATTTGTATTCTTTTTGGGTGCCGAAATCACAAATAGTTCCAACATCAAATAAAAAAATAGAAGTAGACTATTCACCATTTTCTCATAGACCCCCAATGGAACATCAGAAACCAGCTATAGAAGCTTTATTAAAAAATGATATGTACATTTTAGCTGATGATATGGGTTTAGGTAAAACCACTTCAGCTGTAATAGCTAGTATTATTGAAAATAATGTACGTACTTTAATTGTGTGTCCAGCATCACTAAAGATAAATTGGAAAAGAGAAATTGAAAATTATACCAACGAAGAAGTTGTTATAGTTGAAGGTAAAAAATGGCAAGAAGGAAAATTTATTATAATTAATTATGACATACTTAAAAATTTTCATTCATTTAAAAATGATAGTGTTAGAACTTTATTAGATTCTGGGATTGAAAGAATTATTATTGATGAAGCTCATTATATATCAAACCCAAAAGCACAAAGAACAAAAATAATTAATGAAATATCTAATAAGTTAGGTAAGGTTTGGTTATTAACTGGAACACCTATGACTTCTAGACCCATTAATTATTATAATTTATTAAAATTAGTTAATAGTAGAGTAGCAAGTAATTGGATTGCGTATGTCACTAGGTATTGTGAGGGAAGACAATTTAGAGCACCAAACGGTAAAAAAATATGGAATGTAAACGGAGCTTCTAATTTAGAAGAATTAAGAGATAGGACGCAAGATAAAATTACTAGAAGATTAAAAGAAGAAGTTTTAGATTTACCAGATAAAATCATAACACCAATATATTTGGAATTAAAATCTGAGGAATATGAAAAAGAAATGGGTGAATATTTGTCTTGGTCTGACGAAAATAAAAATGAAAGTATTACAATACACTTAGCTAAATTAACTAAAGTAAGACAAATCATAGCTTCAAACAAAATAGAACATACAAAAGAATTAATTAATGATATTCTTGAACAAGATAAAAAAGTTATTGTTTTTACTAATTTTACAGCCCCATTAATGGAATTACATTCCCTTTACCCAAAAAATTCAGTTATATTACATGGACAAATGTCTAAAGAAGATAGACAAAAATCAGTAGACGAATTTCAAAACAACCCAAAAATTAAAGTTTTTATTTCAAATCTAAAAGCTGGTGGGGTTGGAATTACTTTAACTTCTGCTGAAGCTGTCATAATGAATGATTTAAGTTTTGTCCCATCAGACCATTCACAAGCTGAAGACAGAGCTTTTAGGATTGGTCAGAAAAAAAATGTTTCATGTTTATATCCAACATTTGATAATACCATAGAAAGAATAATATATAACATATTACAAAAAAAGAAAAATGTCATAGATACTGTTATGGGAGATATTCCATCTCATCCAGAAATAGATATTATGTCAGAATTATTTAATGAGTTACATAATAGTTGAAACTAACGTAATTAGTAATATTTATATATAAAACAAATTATGCCGAGCAATGTTTCCATATTAGACAAACAAAGACTTTATACACAATTAAGACATCAATTGGGAGCACCAATAGTGGGTGTAGAACTTGAAGATGATATGTTAGATTCTCTATTAGATATTGCAATTCAAGACTACGCTATGTATGTTAATGATTGGTTAATTGAAAATCAATGGTCATCATTATATGGTATAAATGTTGACGAAGCTGATTTAGCTAGAGCATATACCACACGTAGTTTAGATTGGGAAAGTTCTTTTACTTACGCGTACTCCAAAATAGTTGGTTTACAAACTATGGGTCCTTGGATTTTAAAAAAGGATTATGTTGAGTTAGTAGCTAACCAACAAATATATCAAATACCCGCTGGTAGAGAGATAAATGAAATAATGTGGTATACTAGACCAGAATTAAATGAAATGTTGATTGACCCATTTTTAGGTGGTTTCGGTGGTTTCGGTGGTATAGGAATGGGTGGAGCTGGTGGTTTCGCTCAAATGGGAATTGTTGGTTCTTATTATATGATGCCAGCATATGATATTCTATTAAGAATGCAAGATAGAAATATCAAAAACAGATTAATAGGTTCAGATTTAACTTATAGAGTTACAGCTGGACCACAAGGGACAAGATACTTACATTTATATAATGTACCAGGTGGTAAATTTGATTTCGGTAGTTATGAAATACAAGGTTCTCGTGTTTGGTATTGGTATTATGATGTTAATCCCGATAATGTGAATGAATGTTTAGAAGAAAATAAAGATATTATCAGAATACCTTCTGATGCTCCGATAAGTGATATAGAATGGGTAGACTTAAATTCACCAGCGAGAGCTTGGGTTAGAAGATATTTCACAGCTTTAGCTAAAGAAACTTTGGGTAGAGTTAGAGGTAAATTTAGTGGTGCTTTAAAAGTACCAGATAGTGAGTTAACTATGGATTATTCATCATTATTTAGTGAATCTCAAGATGAAAAAACAAAATTAACAGAAGAATTAACATTAAGATTAGAGAGATTAAGAGAAGATAAGATGATGGAAAGAAAAGCTTTAGTAGCGGAAAATCTAAATAAAACTTTGGGGTACAGACCCTTCCAAGACCCTTATAATATAATATAGTATGGGATACAATTATCCAGGATATGGTTTAAGAACCAAGACAGATTTTTCAAGACAAGTATACCAAAATTGTGCTACAATTTCTGAGTTGTCTGGTAGTACAAAAATGCAACAAGATTTATATGTTAATTTATCTGGAACTAGTTCTACATATAATTTTAATTTTACGTCAACATCAGCGAATACAGCAGTATTTTCAATGGGAATTGACCCCGATTTAACATACGGTAAATCAGCTTTACAAATTTTATCTAGTCTAATACCTACTGGTAGTGGAAATGATTTAGAAATTGATGTGTCAACCAATGAAATTTATAAGGCAGCATCTTCTATGAGATATAAAACAGATATTGAGAAGTTGTCCTACAATGAATTAAAATCTGTTTTAGAATTAACACCAGTAAGGTTCAAATGGAAAAATAACAATAAACCTTCAGTTGGTTTATTAGCTGAAGAATTAGATTCAGTTGGTTTAAAAGATTTTGTTATATATGACCAAAATGGTCAACCAGATGGAATTAGTTATAAACTATTAACTATAGCTTTAATATCTGTTTTACAAAATGGAGGAACAAATCTAATAGAAACACAAAAAACAACTGAGGTTTTTGAAGAAATACCAATAACAATAGAAAATAATTACACAACAAAAAGTACTAGGTATATTATAGCAACTAAAGATTTAACTATAAACCTTGATAACAAAACTTTAAATAGGTTTTATATTAAATCTATGGCTAATATAATAATTAAACCATTAGTAGGTAAAATAGATGAAGAATGGGAGGAAATAAATATGGGTCCACAAAGTAGTGTTGAGATATTATTTAATGGTACTAATTGGTATATTCTTTCCTCCGATGGTTTAAAAAATTCCTAATGGTTCTAAAAACTTTTCTGGGTCGAGATTCATTTTATTCCAAAACACATCTTCTTCCACAGATAAACTTAATACTTCATTTAAATCGTCTTGGTCACCTTCTTTTCTAGCTAAACCATTTATTAATTCACATTGTTTATTTGTAAAAAATTGTCTGTCTTTTGGATTTTTAACAATTAGTGTGTCCCTAACTTCTTGTTTAAATACTACTAATAAAGGTTCAACTCGTTTATTAAAAATACTCAAGTATCTAGGTACATTATAATCACCACACATATCTGGATTTTCTTCTATATCTTTTTCAGGTATTCTATAACATCTAAGTATCGTTTCTTTAGTACCATCACTTAATTTTTTATTTTGTACATCACCATGTGACATAGCTGTACCATTATTTACATAGTATATCGTATCACCTAAATTTACTCTTAAATTTTCTCTAATTACTAATTCCATATGGGCCATCTTCGACATAGGATTACCAGCTTTAGTAACTTGATTACTTCTTTTTTTGTATTCTTCTACTGTTAATTTAACTCTAGATTTATTAGCTATTTTAGATAATGGAATTTGTTTATTATAGATTTTTTCAACATAAGAGTAATAATATTCAATAAATGATTTACCATCACCTTTTAATAACATCTTTAAACCTTCATCTATAAACTCTACCAAAAATCCTTGTAATGTTTTAGATTTAATGGAGTTTCCAGTTAATTTAACTTTACCTTTATCAGTTAACAGTGCGTAGTTTTTTCTAGCTACATTAATACAAGACGGCCAAGTACCATCAGTATCTAAACCCATTTCATCTCTCATGTAAAGGTCATTATATTCAGCTACATCAGCGTCAGCACCTTTATATTCCTTTCCTACTACCACTAATTCATTATTTCCTTTACCTATGTAAATTCTATTTTCTACACCTTCTGGTGATGAAAAGTTTACACCATCAGTATCTAATACTAGTGGTGAATAACCACGGTCCATAAACCATCTAATCATGTGACGTAAATACTGTCTACCAGTACAAGTAACCATTTCACCACTATCCATTTCACCCCACGGAAAAACCTGTGGAGCTGAAAGTGAACCAAACATAGAGTTAATGAAGATTTTAATTGGTAATTGTTTTCTGCCATATGATGAAGATTTTTTATCATCAACACCATAATATTCTGAAGCTAATTTTTTATATTTTATTCTAGTATCTCTAAAATATTTTAACATAGCTTCCATAGCACCAGTTACATCACATTTTGGAAAAACTTTATGTACCAATTGTATTGATGGATATAGTGAACTAAAATCTAACTTTAACACATTAGTTGAGTATCCTGTTTTTAACAATCTAGAAAGACCACCAACGAAAGGACGTTTTTCATCTTTTTTAGGTATAGCTAAATTATATTTATATGACCAAGCTAACATTAACATTTTCCATAATGTAGCTGTTCCCATAGTTGAAACTCTCTCATATGTTGTTGGTACCATTGAAGCCAAAAGAAAAGAAGCTTGGTTAAATTCTTCGTCCACAGTTAAAGTTTCTTCAATATCACCTTCTAAATATTTTTTAATTATAAACTGACCGTTAACTTCTTCGTAAACATTTGGATGTCTTTGTAGTAGATTTTCTAACCCTTCTGTATTTTTTAATCTATATTTTCCAGTTCTAGGATTAAAATAAAATTCTTCATTTTCTTCGTATATTGAAGATATTTTATCTCCTTGAACATAAACACGATTATCCTTATTAGCTCCGATAAACTTAGTGATGTATTTTAATCCCCAAGATTTAATGTCTGAATTAATTGTTTGTGCTCTTCTAACAGCGTGAGCAATATCAATTACGTTATATCCCCACATAATAGTAGACGTGTAATCTTCTATTTCAGCACCTAATTTAAGTAATGACTCTTTTCTCTTTATATTTATATTTGGATGTAATGTATTTGAAATTTCATTTATATTAAGACCAAGTATCTCCGCTCTTTTAAATATCCATTCCCAATCAAATGAAGATGAGTTGTAACCACCAATTATTGTTGGTCTAACTCTATCTAGTGTATTGAAAAAATTAATAATTAATTGTCTTTCACTTTCATCATCATGAGCATAAAATATTTCACTATTACCTCTATTATCTAATATCCCTATTAAGAATATCATACCATCTGAAGGTCTTAAAGCTGTTGTCTCAATATCGAAAACTAATCTATGGACATCATTATAATCCTCAAATCCCTTAAATAATCTTTTTTCTTTTTGAATTAAATATTGTTCTACTGGACTTAGTATAATTATAGATTCTCTAGAATCTTGACCCCAAGGATTTACTCCACCTTCTCTAAAAAATGAAATTAAATTTTGATAAGTTTTTGTTGTTTTAATTATAAAATTTAAACCACTAACTAATCTAGGCTCATCAAAATTTTGTAACTTTTCAATTACAATACCATGTTTACTCATGGCTTCTTTTTGTTTAGCCTTACTATTTGAATAAAAATTATATGGTCTTAAATCACCTACCCACGCAAAAGGAACAAACTTATCCTTAACTATCTCTTTTCCATTTATTGGGTCTTCTTTTATTTTAAAAATTGAACTGCTTTGGTAGTCGTATTCTATTGCTACTATATATTTTTCTTGGTCACTACCTTCTAAAAATTTTTGAATTTCTTCTTGTGTTGGTTTCATGTATATTAATTTTCGTTTGTAATATTAGCTTCACCATCGTAAGTGAATTTTACTTAACATCGATTAAAATATATGAAAAAATTATTTACTTGTCAATTTAAATTATACCAAAACTGTCTTGTATATTGATATATAAGTCTTCTCTAACTGGAGCAACTAGCTGGGTCCCATCGGTCAAAAATTCTATTAAAAATTGACCTTGGTATCTACCAGCTTCCATAACATCGGTTGGTTGCCACCTATAATATATGTAATATTCTGGGTCATTGATTGGGTCAATTTCTGTTTTTTGTACAATACCTGCCGCTCTATTTAAAATAACATATTCCCCAGTATCTACTTTTTTCATAGAAAAACTCAATACCGCATTTTCCAAATTACGATAGAATTTTCTAAAATCGTTTCTACCATCTTGTATCAATTGCATTTTTAAAATAGGTTCTAAAGAGTCTTTTCTTATAAAAAATTCCATAAATTTAAATTTTATATTATATAAATAGATTAATTAAAATATTAATTATCTAACTATTATTCAATTTCTTGTGTTTTTAACCAATCTAAATACTCTTGAGGTGATTCATCAAACCAATCCCAACCATCTATACTTTCACGATTACCATCTCTATGTAACTCATAATCTTTATGATATACAAAGTTAGGTGCAAACCACCATTCTTCATTACTTATTTTTTTATAAAATCCACTTGTATCTTCCATAGTTATCCAGTTATTGTCCAGTTTTTATCTGTTGCTATTTGCCTTTCACCTGCCGTTAATGCAGTTGCACCCCAACATCCACTTATATTTATATTTTGTGCTGTTAAACCAGTTAAGTCTATTAGGTTGTTAAATATGTTTACTAATTCACTTTGTGAAAGTAATGCTTCGTCAAATCTAACTGATTTTCTACAAATAATATCAGTATGAGCTAAAGAACGACAGTATAAGAATTGATTACCTTGACTAGTAACTGATGTAGTATCAAGTGCTGGTACTTCTTGTAATGAAGTACAATTAAAAAACATACCAAACATATTCGTAGCACCAGATGTGTTTAAAAGTGGTATAGTTTTCAAAGCATAACAATATGCAAATATTTCTCTCATATTTAAAACATTAGACGTGTCAAATAGTGGTATACTTTCTAATGCATAACAACCATAAATTGCTCTATACATTGATGTGACACCACTTGTATTAAGTAAAGGTAAACTTACTAGTGAATAACAACTTTGAACAAAATAGTCCATGTTTGTAACATTAGAGGTGTTTAACGCAGGTATAGTTTTTAGAGAACGGCATCCTGTAAATGTACTATTCATATTTGTAACACTAGATGTGTCCAATAAAGGTACTTCCCTTAATGAATAATCCGCCTGAAATAATTGATACATATTTGTGACACTAGATGTATCTATTAGTGGAATAGTTACTAATGAGCGACATTCCTCAAATGTTCTATACATATCTGTCACATTAGATGTGTTTATGAGTGGTATTGTTATTAATGAATAACAGTTTAAAAACATCTGTCGCATAGTAGTCACACTAGATGTATCAAAAAGAGGTATAGTTAATAAACCAGCACACAATTCAAACATGCTGTTCATGTTTGTAACATTAGAAGTGTCAAAAAGAGACAGAGTTTTTAAATTAAATGAATAAGCAAACATATATTGCATAGTTGTAACATTGGATATCCCTGATAATGATACGCTTTCTAATACGCTACAACTTCTAAACATATAATCCAAACTTATTGCTTCACCAATTGTTTTTATAACAAAACGTTGACAAGAACTGTGAGCTACTAATACGGTAGCATCACTAAATTTAATAGTTTGACCACTACTTACGGTTTCACCACTACTTGCATTCGGCATTGATAAAATGCAATCTAAGAACCCACTTGCGTAACTATAATTTATTGTAGGTGTACCTGAATATCTAACTTGAAAATTTGTACTTTTTAACTGTCCACTAACTGGTGTAACAGTTATCATTGCTTGTTTATACCCCTCAGATGTTAATGTTCCATCTAAAGCTGGATTAGTAAAATCATATTGATGTTGTGCTTGTGTATTACTTGCTACAGTATCAGTATTACCATCCCCCCAATCTACTTGGTAGTCTCCAACGTCTGTTGTAAAAATAAATGAGGCGAAGTTAGCACCATTTGGGCGTACTGCATGTAATCCAACAAATGTGTCGTCTGTATCTTCAACAGTTGGCATTGTTAACCAATCTGTAGGTCTTACCCATTCAGAGGTCGGAATAGAGGTATCACTCTTAACTTTTATATACAAATTACTCATTATTGGGTTATATTTAAATTAATTACTGAACCTGTACTAACTGTTACTTCTATTGATTCTCCTAATGTTATAGGATTTCCTAACGTATACGGTAAACCCTCAACTGTTATAGTAGTTGTGGGTGAATTTAAAACGTTAGTCACACTGTCAATTGTTAAATTATAGGCCGCATATAAAGTTGTTGTTAATACTCCGTCAGTAAAGTCTAAAGTCCAAATTGAGTTAAATCCAGAAAAAATATCTAATAGATTTGTACCACCACTATATATGTTACCTAATATGTCAATATCACAACTAAATACAGAACTTCCACTAACAATTAAAGTTGTATTACCAGATGTACAACCACTATCTGAACCTATAGTTACTGGTGAGCACCCAATTATATTTGATACGCTAAGTGTACTTCCTGAACCACAAATATCCACATTCCCCAAAAAAGAAGTGTCCAAAGGAATTGTACCACCTTGAAAGTTTTCTATAATGTTTTTACATTTACAGGACATATTTTTTTTATTTATAAATAGTTTTTTACTTAGCTAAATTACCTAATATTGTTACTTTAGCTTCTTTTGTTGGGTCAAATTTAACTATATCAACCTTAATTATGTCAGTTGGACTTACTGAAAAGACAGCAGTATTGTTAGTTATAACAGTTGTAGGTCCGTTACCCATATTTTCAATAACTGATATTACATAAGTAACAACATTATCCACTAACGCTCCATTAAATTTTGCTGATGTGTATTCTGGTAATACTATAAATTGTGATAAACTATTAACAGAAGTGTTAGTTTGACCAATAGCAAAATCTAATATTATATCCAAAGAATCACAATCTCTTATTACTATAGCTGGACAAGGACCACAACCATTCGTACAACCACCAGCACAATCAACTAAATTATATCTGTCTTTGTTTACCAAAAAGTTGTGGAAAATTTCATCAAAACCTAAAGGTTTTATATAATACCTTAATTGTGATATTCCACCAATATAAGTTCCAGCAAAATTCTTTTCTATTAATAATCCCAAATCATCAGGGTCTTGGACATATGGTGGACAAGTAATCGTATTTCCACTAGTGTCAGTATTAAACGTTTGATTATCAATTAATCCTTGAGTACCCCCGCCCCAAGAAATATTAAAAGGAACACCTACTTGTTTTTGTTTTTCGGTATTTAATCTTCTAGGGATTATTTCCTCAAATTCAGAATCAGTTAAAACTGGTCTACCATTTACAAAAATTGTTAATGTTCCAGTTCTAAAAGATTTATCGTCAGACCATTTTTTAGAAAATTTTATTTTTTCTGTTAATTTAGTGTAGTTTGTAGTACAACCAGTTCCTGGTCCACAAGTAGCACAATTCGTTTGTGTACAACCACTACAACCACAACTTGTGGTACAACCAGTAGCTATTTCACCCGAACCTAGATATTGTCCCGTAACAACAACAGTATTTCCCATATCATTCCACCCCGGCATTAGTGGAGCTTCTCTGACTAATGTTGTTGAAGTAGTGTTTAATCCAGAATCTATATATCCTGGTGTGTCAATTACTGGAATATCTATTAAATCGTTAACACCACCTTTATTCTCTAAATCACATCCATCATAACAATAATTTCTTTTGAATCTTGCAGTTACTAATAACCAAGGACAAGTTTCTACAAAAGTAGAACCAGTCAATCCACAAACAACATCACTATATTTTTCAATTATTGTATAACCCGAACTATATGTTAATCCAGTAACACAATTTTCAATAGTATAATATTCATTTGTATTACAATCTAATACTTTTTTATCAGAATAAGTTGTAATACAATTACCAGTATAATATAAAGCTCTATAACCTACTCTACCATCATCCGTTAATCTAAGTGCGAAAGAATTACTTAAAGAATCTATTGTTTCATCATATGTTGATGTTATTACTTGTACTTGAGTACCACAGTCACCAGTATATCCAGTAGTTATAATTGGTGTTGGAATTCCAGAACAACTATAATCTCCTTGGTCACAAGTAAATAATCCTGTTTCAGCAGAATAATAATTATGAAATTTATTTTCCGCTCTTGTTCCCATATAGAAGTATATGCCTTTATTATTTGGGTAAACATCATTTAATGTTTGTGTATTTGGAATTATACATTCGGTTACACACTCAACATCAAATTTAAGCAGACTCTCAACTGTCCATCCACATTCTGTTCTTTGTGGTAATACTTCATAAGGGTAATCATATAATTTATAAAATCCTTGATAAAAACCTCCTCTTAAATTATTGTAATAACCTTCAGTTTCTCCACTCACAGATTCAATACCGTAACTGTATTGGTGTGTTAACCCAGTTACTTGTTTCATCTTAAATCTTCTATCATAATGTAAATGGTCCCATTTATATTCTTCTGGCATATCTGTCCAAATCTTTAAAGACTCTACTTGACATGGTGCCTGCCAATAACCTTCTTCTGTGACTAATTGTGTTGTAAAGGAATCACCACCAAAAGTTTGTGTAAAACTTGAAAAAGTTAAATATAAACCACTATTATCATCTTTACCTGTTGTAAAATAACAACAACCAGATAAAGTCATACCAGATTCTATTAAATTAAAATTTTCCCAAGTTATTGTTGTTGCACTAGTTACAGAATCTGTCCCACCAGTACAAGGGTACTTTAAAGGTATTTGTCCACTAGTTAAATAAGATTCAACACTTGCAGGTACAGAACCACTAATTACTTCAATAAAATTACCCACACAACCACTACCAGTTGTTCCACTGATAATAGCTGTTGAAGCTGATACTTTAATAAATTCTAACTTACATATGTCGTACTCTGTAGTATTACCACTCATATATTGTACAAGTCCATTATCCACACCAGTTAAACCAACATCACAAATAGATTGTACAAAATTAGTATTACCAGTATAATCTCTATTTTCACATTTTGGACAAGTACATTGAGTATCACTTGAATTTGGGGTTGCTGAACACCAATAGGATAAACTTAATAGAGTATTATTTTCATCATATTCATCACATAAATAAGGGTGTAATTTTCTTGATGATTGTGGATTGTTTAAATCAATCCATAATGGTAAACAATCTGAACACCAAGTGTTACCACTTAGATAATCATTAATGTGGTCACCTACACATATAAGATATGGTGAGAATACAACTTCACGATTGTAATCCCATTCATCAGATGTTAAAAATATATCATAATAACTACTATAATCTAATCTAGCATCTAATTTATTGAAATAATAATTATTTAAATTTTGTGGACTCATACATAAATAAATATTTAATGAAAGCATTAATATTTATATATAAAAAGAAAGTATGGACAGAATAGCACATAAAGGCAAAAGTTGTGATGAAGTTCACCCAGATAAAGAACATGAAATGTGGGAAAATGAACAGTTGGAGGATAATAATGACCAAGAACTTGATGAATTAGTTGATTTTGATGGTTCTATGCTTAATTCTAAAATTCCTTTAGGAATTAATAAAAGTAATAAAATTAGTAGAAGTACTACTGATGATATGGTTAAAACCGCACATCAAAAAGGTAATGGATTTGGTTATTATTATAAAAGATATTGGGGTGAAGCTTATCTAGGTGGTGGTCTAGGTGATAATGAAGAGTTAGATACAGATGTAGAAACAACGAATGACTGTTTAGAATACTTTATGGATAATTATGGTTTAACTAGACGTAGAGCAGAAGAAAAATGTGAAGAATATGGTTACGCTACTAGTGTGTCACAAGAAAAAGCTGAAAATGATGATAGAAAAAGATTAGTTGAGTTATCTAACAAAAAAATGAAAGATATGTTAGAAGTTTTACTAAGTAAAAAAGACGAAGAAGATGAAATAAAAATGGGTGTTGAGATGGAATTACACGATAAAAAAGACTACCCACTTTTAAATAAAATGGGTTCTAGATTTAAAAGAGCTTGTAAAGCTCAAGGTGTAAACCCTAATGATATATTAAATAAAGTATAAATAATGCCAGATAAAGCATTAAAAGGAGAACAAATAAGAGTACCAGATAAATGTGTTAAACACATTAAGGTTGCTGTAGAAAATTTTGAAGGTCCAAAAACTACTGAAGGATACCAAAGAGCTATCAATATAGTTAAAAATCCAATCATTAGTATGGAACTACTAAAAAAAATAAATAATTTTTTTAGAAATGAAGAAAAAGGTACAGCACCTTATGAATTAACTGGTGGTGATTATGGTAAAAAAGTTTTTAATGAACTAGAAAAACAACTTAGAGATGGAAAATCTATGGGTAGGAAAGCTAAAATGAATGGTGGTATGATGAATACACATTATGATGAACATGAAAAAGATGGTAACAAAAACCCCACTTCAGTTAAGGTGCCTAAAGTTGATAGTGTTGAAACATTAAGAGAAACAATAAAAAGAATAAACAAACTTATAAATTATTAAATTATGGTTAATTGGATTAATTCATGGAAAAGTGGAAATAAAAAACAAAAATATAGTTTAACCTTAAGATTAGGTAAAATAACTGTTTTTGAATTTAAAATTTGTCCATGTAACGAAGAATCGTGTTCAAAACTAAGAGTTATGTTATTTAACTTAGGTTTTGAGGCATAAATAAAAAAATAAAATATTTATAAATAAAAAATTATGGCAGGAGAACAACAAACACAACCAGGTCTAAAATTAAGTGAGTATGCTCAAGCTGAGAGAGACAAACTATTTCCTAAAAATCTTTATAGTCCTAAGTCTGACAAATATGGTCCACAACATCCCAATGCTATAAGTGATGGGGATGAAAAAGGAAGAGGGACTGCAGTTTTTTTAGGTGTTAGAGATGATAATACTGGAACAAAAACAGATATATTAACTAGGAAAGATAACATTAAAACTAACTCATATAATGCGGGTAATGGTTACGGTGTTCCTAGTGATGACGCTATCGGTAGCAATACGATTAACTTAAGTTAATAAGTTTTTTATGAGTCTTTACAACACACTACATTCACTTATACTTGAAGTAGCTAATAGGGACGAAGTCCAAAAAGCTATAAAAAATAGAAATACTTGTGTTATTTACTATGAAGGTGATACAGTAAATAATCCTGGATGGAGAACTATTGAACCAGTAGCTGCAGGTACAACTAAAAAAAATAATCCAGTTGTTAGAGCTTGGCAGACCGAAGGGGCCACAGATACTGAAGTACCTGGTTGGAAATTTTTTAGATTAGATAGGGTTAGAAATTGGAATCCTACAACTGAAAAGTTTAATCAACCTAGACCAAACTACAATCCTAATGGTGACAAAAGTATGAACCAAGTATGGATTAATGCAAAATTTGATTAAATGAAAAATTTAGAACAATCGTTATTGAACGCTAAAAAATTTATGGAACACGATGCCATGAATAAAAATCGTGAGGGAATTAGAACAAATAGAAATATTCAAACAGAATCTATTAATATACCAACACAACTTAATCAATCAACAAACATGTCTGTACCTACTTCTAGGACACCAAACATGAACCCAAAATCAAATATGAGTAAAGAATCCATTATGAATTCTAAATTACCAGATGCCATAAAAAAAGCTATGATTGAAACACCAATACCAGACGTTAGTCCAACACCAACATTATCGGAATCATTTATAGACCAAGTAAGTAAAAAAATGAATTCTGAAGAATATAGTATAGAAAATATGAGAAGTACTAGTAATAGTAACCTTAGAGAAACAACACAAAGAAAAGTTAATGTGCCGACAAGTAATAATTATGATGACCCAATACCACCATTATTTCAAGAACCACAAGTAGATACAAATTCCTTAAAGGAAACTATTAAAGAGTGTATTAGAGAACTTATGAATGAAGAAAATTTATTAATTGAATCTAAGAATATTAATGAAAATTTACAAATTAGAGTGGGTAATAAAATTTTTAGTGGTAACATTAAATCAATAAAGTCTGTAAAAAAGTGAACTACCCAACCACTAAAGATGGTTGGGCTTCAGGAATCATAGACTCACCTAGTGGCAACGCCTCCTCCTGTTTTTGTTTAATTTCCGATTCTATTCCATAACCAGACAATATATTTTAAATCAAGGTTAAAAATCGTTTTTTTTTTTATTTGATAGATATTTATATTAAAAATATAATTATGAAAAAAGTAGTAAGACTAACTGAATCAGAATTAATAAGAATAGTAAAGAGGGTTATTAATGAACAATCTGATACTAAATTAACACCTGAAGAAATAAAATCATTGAATATGTTTTTATCCTATATGCACCCAAAAGGAGATAATGGTACCTGGAAACAACTCAATTCGACTTCATCATCTGTTGTTGTTAAACTTCAACCTAACGCTCGAATTGCAAACTTAGGTGGTTTTGATATTAAAAAACCTTTATCTTGGGAGTTTTATAAGGACGGTGAAAAGTTAGAATATGGAAAGGGGGTACCTGAAGGTGCAGGAACATTTGAGATTTATAAATCTCAAGGAGCGTTATTTTATAGTGTTTTTTACCCATCTAAGTTATTACAGAAAGATGAAAAATTTATTGGAAATGAAAAAAAAGCACTTCAGTTGTTCAATAACATTGCATATAATGGATTTGTTTCATACTAAATTAGGTAGTTCCATAATTAAATTATGGACTATGATGTTTTAAAAGTCAACTAACTAAAACTTAATTGAGCCCCTATAGAAATATAGGGGTTTTTTATTTGACAATTTAGTTAAATGTGGGTATATTTTTTTTAACGAAAAGATATATTAAATGACAAAATACAAAATATTGGTACTACCTAGTGACAGAACTGGTGTATCAAAATTTAGGTCTATCGACCAACACTTAAAATTACAAGAAAAGTTTGGTGATGAGTTTTGGATAGATATTGATTACAATCCTAAATTAGATGATGATAACTATCTTAAACAATATGATTTAATTCACTATCATAGAACATTACATCCAGATTATAATTTTTCTAGACAGGTGATTCCTAGAATTAAAAAATTAGGCATTCCAGCTATAATGGATTTAGATGATTATTGGTTACCAAATCCAGAACATCCAGCCTATATGATAATTCGTAATAAAAAAATGGATGAACAGATAGTAGCAAATTTAAAATTAGCTGACTACGTTACAACAACAACATCTTTATTTGCAAAAGAAATTAAAAAGATTTGTAAAAACGTATACGTACTACCAAATAGTGTTGACCCAAAAGAAAGACAATTTAAACCTAATGTTGAAAAAAGTGATAGGGTTAGAATTGGATGGTTAGGAGGCTCTTCTCACTTAGCTGATTTAAAAATATTAGATGGAACTGTAAATAAATTACTACCAATAAAAGATAAGTTACAATTTGTTTTATGTGGTTTTGATACAAGAGGTAGTATTACTGAAATAAACCCACAAACTAGAGAAGAAAGAACTAGGAAAATTAAACCTAAAGAATCTGTTTGGTATGAATATGAAAAAATATTCACAGCTGATTATAAAATTGTAGATAAACCACAACTTAACGACTTAATGAAGTTTAATTTCGGTGAAGAATATTCTGATTTAGATACACCGTATAGAAGAGTTTGGACTAAACCAATAACTACTTACGCTAGTAATTACAATAAATTTGATATTAGTTTAGCTCCACTTAAACCACATACTTTTAATATGGTAAAATCACAATTAAAAGTAATTGAAGCTGGTTTCCATAAAAAAGCACTTATTGCTCAAGATTTTGGACCATATCAGATAGATTGTATTAACACGTATGAAAGAGGTGGTACCTTTAATAGTAAAGGAAACTCTTTGTTAATCGACTCTTCAAAAAACCATAAACAATGGTCACAACACATTAAAAGATTGGTGGAAAACCCTTCACTAATTGAAGACTTAGGAGAAAGACTTTACGAATCAGTACAAAAATATCATATAGATAGAGTAACTGAAGAAAGAGCAGAAATATATAAACAAATAATAAAATCACATTAAAAATAATAAAAATATGTATTATCAAGCAATTGTAGCATTTGAAACGGGAGCATTAGATGGTAATGGAAACCCAAAAGTTAAAAAATTTAAGTATATTGTAGAATCCGAATCTGTTTTCGAAGCAACTACTAGAATAACAAAATATCTCGCTGAAGATACTAGAGATTCAGAAATAGTGTCTCTTATTAAAGCACCTTATGAAGATATTCTACATCCAATGTTAACACCTAACTATTATTAAAAATGATTAATGAAATAAATAAACTTTTATTTTTAGATATTGAAACTGTTGGAATAACAAAAGACCTAAAATCTTTAGAAGAAAAATCCCCACATTTATATAAAATGTGGGAAGAAAGTGGTTACGATTATTGTAAACGCAGATATCAAAATGATGAACATCTTTCTAGTGATGAAATGTTTATTAAAAAATCAGCTTTATTACCAGAATTCGGTAAAATTATTTGCATATCTGTTGGTTTTATAGTTAACGATGAGGATATTAAACTAGATAGTTTTGTTGGTGAAGAAAAAGAGATATTGGAAAATATTTCTAAATTATTTAATAGAATAGATAAATTAGGTTTTAGATTATGTGGACATAATGTAAAAAATTTTGATTTACCTTATATCGGTAAAAAAATGTTGGTTTATGGTTTAGAATTGCCAAAAATAATACCAACTTATAACGATAAACCTTGGGAAACTAGAGTCGTAGACACTAAAGAAGTGTGGAACTTTAATTCTTATATTGGATTATCTTCTTTAGATTTAATTTGTGCATCATTAGGAATTGATTCACCTAAAAGTGGGGAAGTTAAGGGTGAAAATTTACATAAATTTTATTATGCATCATTTGATAAGGATAAATTAGATGAAAATTTACAAAAAATAAAAGAATATTGTGAAAAAGATGTTACATCGTTAATAAATTTAGTTAAAAAAATTTCGTAATGACAAAAGAAAAAATAATATCAGACATTCGTAAATTAAAAGAAACAATATCGGAATTAAATCTCCTTACAGATAATAATTCTAATACTGATACTAAAAAAATGTTGGATAATTTGGGTGTCGATTTTGAAGACATAAAAAATATACAAACTTCACCTCTACCAAAAAAACCAACAATAACTATAAATTTTATAAATGAAAGTAATAATCAAGACCCAGACTATTTTCATGAAGGTGATAGTGGTTTTGATTTTAGAGCTAATCTATCTGATGATGAAATAGTGGTTATTAAACCAATGGAAAGAAAATTAATCCCCACAGGCCTTTACTTTGAGGTACCTAGAGGTTATGAATTACAAGTAAGACCACGTAGTGGTTTAGCTTTAAAAAATGGAATAACCGTTTTAAATACACCAGGTACTGTAGATAGTAACTATAGAGGTGAAGTAAAGATAATCTTAATAAATCTAGGTAATGAAGATTTCACAGTAAATAGTGGTGACAGAATAGCTCAAGGTGTAATATCTCCAGTATTAGATAAAATGTGGGGTGAATTAAATAAAGTTAGTGTACTAAACAAATCTAATAGAGAAAAAGGAGGTTTTGGTAGTACTGGTATAAAATAATAATTTAAATGCAAAGAAAAACTATACTAATAACTGGTGGAGCTGGGTTTATTGGTTCACATTTAGTAAAATATATGGTAGATAAATATCCCATATATGATATACATGTGATAGACTCATTAACTTACGCTGGAAACAAAAAAAACTTAGAAGGTTATTTAGATAAAATAACTTTCCATAAATATAGTATATCAAATAAAAGATATATAAATAATATTTTTGATTTGCACCGTTTTGATGGTGTAATTAATTTAGCAGCTGAAACTCACGTTGACAACTCAATAGAACACCCAGATATATTTTTACAAACTAATGTTATTGGGACACAAACTTTAATAAACGCTTCTATAAAATATGGTATAAATAAATTTGTACAAGTATCTACGGATGAAGTGTATGGTAGTTTGGATTTTGATGATGGTAGAAAATTCTATGAGTTTACACCTTTCGACCCAAGTTCACCTTATTCAGCTTCAAAAGCAGCTTCAGATTTTTTAGTATTAGCTGCACATAAAACTTTTAACTTACCAGCATGTGTTACCCACTGTTCTAACAATTATGGTCCAAATCAACACGCAGAAAAACTAATACCAAAAGTAATTGAATGTCTAAAAAACAACACACAGATACCAATATATGGTGATGGTGAAAATATTAGAGATTGGGTTCATGTTAATGACCATGTCAGAGCTATTGATAAAGTATTCCATTCTGGGAAAAACGGTGAAAGATATAATGTGGGTGGTGAAAATGAAATGAGTAATTTAGATTTAGTTAAAAAAATATGTAATTTATACGATAATATAAAAGAATTAGAAGTAGGAACTTCATCTAGACTAATGTCTTTTGTTGGTGATAGACCAGGTCATGATTTAAGATATTCTGTTAATTTTGATAAAATATACACTAAGTTAAGATGGAAACCAGAAATCAACTTTAACTTAGGAATGAAAGAAACTATAAAAAGTTATTT
>Ga0208645_1001488_pt1 | contig 20369 bp, 18 predicted proteins | sample VirMetDEL_Sep_01_FD_184519 | JGI IMG/M metagenome (GOLD analysis project Ga0208645, IMG submission 184519) | Aqueous microbial communities from the Delaware River and Bay under freshwater to marine salinity gradient to study organic matter... | ecosystem: Environmental > Aquatic > Marine >... | reverse complement strand
TCTTTTTCAATATGACCATATAACAATCTAAATGTTATTTGTTTGCTTTGTTCATATTGTTCTTGTGTTAATGAGTCAGTACCAAAATAAAATTTACCAAAATATGTATGTACCGATCCTTTGGGTAACTCATATCCAATTAGTCGTGCAATTAATCTTACATGATATGCATCAAAGTCAAATTCAACTAATGCACCATTTTCAAATCTACTACAGAATGCATCTCTAGTTCCATCTTGTTTATTCATTGCAGCAAAATTAAATCCACGGAATGCATTAGATGGTCGGCCTGTAGTTGTATGATAATGATATTGAGAATAAACACGACCATCTTTAATTAACTCTTTCATTTTAAATGAATTAGTTATTTGCATTCCGTTAGATTCAATTTTAGAAAATATTTTTGGATAGTAATTATTAAATTTTTTATATGAGTCTGATAATTTTGAATTAATAATCATTGGCATCGCATACTTTTGAATTTTTTGACACATTTCAATATGCTTCATTAATGGAATAATTGTATTTACATATGGTAAATTAGTATGCCTTCTCCAGTAAAAATGATGAGCTGATGTATAATAATGATTTTCGTCGTATGCTTCTCCGTATGTATACCACCATAGAGTTTTAACATCATAAACATTGTTATTTCCGCCCATTTGTAACCATAACTTTTTGTCATGAACAAATATAGATTCCAAATCGAGTAGTTTATTTAGATGTTCTTTAAACCCGGTTAATTGTTCTGTATGATGTATAGGAACAATGAATTCAATTTCATTGCTTGAATATACGTATATACAGGATATTTTATTAATAGATGGATGTAATTGATGATCTGCCAATATTGGAACTACCAATACATGAGACTCATTTTTAATATCTTGTAATAACGAATCTAGTTCTTTTGAATCGTTAATTATTATCATACATTAATATAATAATAATTTTTTTGGAAATATCAAAATATTAATACGAATTTGATACTGAAGTTAAAGAATTCTCTGTAGTTTGAGTAGGTTGTAATGTAAAAGATTGATTTATATTTTCTGGAACTTCATATGTAGTATCTGTATAAAATTCTGAATATGATTTAAAGTATTGTAATAATTCTGGCATTACTTTTGATTTTTCACGTATTGTTTCAATATTCTGTTCAACTACTCCAATTTCAGAAATACCATTTTTTATTACTGTATTTAAAGTTCCTGATATTTTCCATTCTATAGTTTCTAATTGATATAAATTATTATCAATTTTTTTCTTTTGATAATTTTTAACTGTTGTTGAATCAATTTCAATTAATTGATTTGTTGATACATTTTTTAAAATATGTCTAGTTATACTTTTTTTATTAATATCATTAACAGTTGGGGATGGATAAAATACAGTTGGAGTATTATATCTAGTTTTTATTTTAGGTTTATTAGATCTATATGTTTTTATATCTGCAGATTCTTCTTCATAAGGTATTAATGAAATAGATTTCCTAACATTCCATTCGCCTAATGTATAGACTTCTCCGGTTATATACTTATGATACAATCCGATATATTCTACACGACTTTTAGTCATATATTCTTTACCAGTAGTATACTGATTTTTTACAATTTCGTCTTCACTATAATATTCTTTTTGTCTCATTATATTATTGATCTACTTATTGTTCTACTTCTACATGACAATGTAGTAGTCCATTCACCAGTAGCATCTACATTATGTGTTACTTTTTCTACATTAAATACAAAGTCGTCACGAAATCTTTGTGGTATTCCTCTGAATTGTAAAACATCTCCAAATCTAAATCCATTTATACCATCAATAGTAAATTCCAATGTATATAACCATCTTGGTTTTTGTTGATTTAGTGATTCTTTTAATGATGGTGTTGGATAATTTACATATGTTTGTAATGCAGCTTGTAATTTTTTTATTCTTTCACTGTCTCGATAATCATATGTTAAGTTTGATTTTGCTTCAGCTAAAACAATTTTAGCATCGTCATGCTTTTTTTTCCATTCTACTTCTTGGTCTGATCGTTCTTCTCCTCCGGATATTAAATAACTGTTATATGAAGAAGCTTTATTTGGAGATATGTTCGCTGCGTTAAAATTAAATAATGCATATTTAAATTCATCTGGTAAATCATATCCTAGTTTCATTTCACGAACAATTGTTCCTTTGTCGACTGATGCAAAAACTGGTATTTCATATTCTGCAACATTTCTATCAAAACCTAAATATTCTGCATCATGATACATTAATGTACTAGGAAGTTCTGGATGAAAAATTAATCCAGGAAAAACTCCAGTTCCAGTTTGAACTTTAATTTCGTCTGATATTGCTATTATAAAATTTTTAATTGTAAATGGTTTTTTAGTATCTGCTTTCAATGTTGATTCTATTTCTGAAATTGTTTCTAGTTCAATTAGTATTCTGGACAAACATCCATATTTTGTTGTTTCGTCAGCTGAATTACTTGATTGATAAAATCCTGGAACATTATCTATATTTTCAATGCCATCGTAATAACTAATAGTATAATCATCTTCTAACATAAATTGTTCAGTCATTTGATCATTAATGGTTTCTGAAACAACTAGATTTGTAGTTGGTATTTCTGGTCCAGTAATAGGAGTAGATGTACCTGCTTGTCTTATATAGCTATTTGTTTTATATTCTGCTTCATTACCTTGATACAAGAATATTCGTTGTGGGTCTGCAGAAACTAATTCATCATAATAATTTGTTTTACTTATATTGTCATTACAAATAATTCTCATGTTAGGTACAACTGGCTTTTTTGAATCTTCTAAGTTACTTTTAGTAACTGGTTCGTATAAAAATTTTTCTAGAAAATCTATTAATAAACCAACAGATATAAATGTTTTATAAGAATATTTAGTTTTGTCACGAGCCGTATATAAAGGTCCATATAATATTGTACGATCTGATTTTACTGGTGTTTTATCTAATACTTGATATTCTTGTATAAATCCATTTGGATATTTCTTTTTGTTTTTTTCTACTACCCCGTTAATTGTACTTTTAATTTTTTCTGAAAATAAATCTGTAACTTTTTGATCGATTGAAGCATTAGGTATATCTGGATTTGAAACAAATAATGATACATCTGTATATATAGATGAAACTGCTCTTAATGATATTGTTATAGTTAGTGTAGCATCTGGTTGAAAGTCAGTTTTAAATCCATCTACTAATCCGTTAAAAATCATTTTATTCATTTCAAAGAACTGATTTAAATCTTCTGGATTATCTCCGTATTGTTGCTTTAAAATTCTTGTTGTATAAAGCATTTCATCTTGCGATAACAATGTATTTCCACTTAATATAGCAGATTCAGGATGCTGCACTTGTATTTCAAGTGTACGACCAGGTTTTAAAAATGTATCTTCTAAATCATCTAAAAGGCTAGGATCAGGTAAAACAATATTAACTGTTGCTGTGTTTATTGCATATTGTGATTGATCTGCTATATTAATAGAAACGCCTGTTATAACAGGTCCTGTTCTTGTAGATTCGTTAATAAGATAACCATCTTTTCCAGATGCTAAGTATGATCCTCCATATTTATTGCTTGTAACACTATTTCCTCCTATTGATGCAACTGGATCATCATCTTCTATATTATCATATGCATTTAATACTACATTTGCAATCTTTCCTAACATGAAATCTAAACCTTTTGTTGTACGATTTAGCTTTCCGGCCATGGATCTTGCTGTTAATTCTTTTCTTAACGCTGAATTTATTTGTGAATAAAATACATCTGACATAACTATATTAATTCTTCTATTACATCTTTTGGTGGTATTCTTAATCTTGTATTAATTGGTACAAACAAAGTACCTTTTCCAATATTGTTAGCAGCTGCTATAGCCCACCAATAATATTCATCATCATAAAATTGTTTTGCTAATTGATCTAATCGTTCAACTGATGTAGTTATAATATATATATCTGCATCTGATGTTGGAATTGTAGATATATAGCTAGAAGCAAATCTTCTTTTTCCAGAAGGAGTTTTAATTACTGATATGTTTTTGTATCTGCTCATAATTTATATTTAATCATAATTTTCTCTGACGGATGTGCTCCTATAAAGCTTTATCTTTTTCGTATAAGTTCTATTCAGAGTCTGTTCCGGAGGTTAAATTATTTACAGAAACATCCTCTTTATCTTTTCTTTTAAACAATGTCTTTTTCTTGGATTTAGTTTTTGATTTATCTCTTTTTAATTTGCCAATTAATTCATTGATAGATCCTTCATCAAATTCTGTATTTGTAGTTGCAATAGAATCACTCAACCAATCTCTATTTCCTGATCTAGGCTGACCGTTGGCATCAAATGATTTAGCTAACGTATAGAATCTTCCTCCTTTTTGTGGTAGATAATCGGTAATTAAGAATCCGGATAAAGTAACATCAATCTTTTTAGGTACTTCCATATTAGTTGGATCTTTTTCAATATTAATTTCCCATGTTGTGTCAGCATCTTGAAAGGTATAAAAAATACTATTTATTGCAATTGGCTGATGAACTAATAAATCTCCAACAGTTATTCTCATATATGGAGCTTTCATTACTAACGTATCATTTGAATATTCTGGTGCTGTATAACTTGCAAGATAATTTAATTTTCTGTATATTGGCTTTAATTCATCACGATGTGAAGCATATATAGTAAAGTTTAAATCAAAATTTCTTGAAAATCCTTGATATGTATAACTTGGATCTGCTCTTCCTATAAATTGTACCGGGCTCCAATTTGCTGAAAATGTGTCTGTCAATGAACTAATAATAGCTCTAAACACAATAACATCATCTTGCTCATTGGAATTTGCATGCATTTTAGGTCCAGTAAAATAAAATTTTATAAGATCTGATGTTTGTCCTACCCCTAATGAATCTAAAGCTTTTCCTAATATTTCAGATTGATTAATAAGATTTTTTACTAATCCATTTGGTTTCCATTGATATATATTATTTTTTCCACGCTGTCCAAAATCTATAACTGAAACTTTATCTCCTGTAAATTCTTTAACACGTTCCAATGGATTTATTGTTTGTTGCCAAGCTCCTCGATTTAAATTAACAACTTTTTGACCTTTTTTAAATGTATTGTTTAAATTTATTGATCCTCCTACTAATCCATTCCATGTTGTAGCAACTTCTGATCTTGCGGTAAAATCTAGATCTGGTTCTGATTTTGTGTCTGGAAATCCGTATGTAGATTCTATATTAAAAATAGGATATGCTCCTCCAGGAGATTGAGATGATGCAAGTGAATAGGCAGCTGCTCTAGCACTACCTCTTGCAGCTGCTGCAGCACCATGTATAAATGTTTTATTTGTAAATCGTTTTCTATAGTCTTGAAATGTAGGATTACCTGGTAAATTTGGATCTTGTGTTAATTCTGAAAATGGCAATGTTTCATAATGATTTAATTTTTTTAATCCATCTAATATACTATTACTACCAAGTAATGTTGAAGCAGCTGAAACTTTTCTGTTTGTTAAATCAATTTGATCAAAATTTGATTCTAGACCTTTAAAACTTTCTGCAGCTACTAATTGAGCATCCTCCGGTGATAAAGATGAATTTAATTCAATTGTTTCGCTAGTATACTTATTAGCAGAAGCAATATTATTGGAAACTTGACTTGTATTGACGTTGCCTTGAACAATAAAATCATTGAATGAAGGAGATGGTATTCCTACTCCAGATTGATTTGCTGGCCTTTGATATGAATTAAAAGTTGCTGTTGATGATTGATTTGCTGGCCTTTGATATGAATTAAAAGTTGTTGTTGATGATTGATCAGTATTAACAGAATATGGTATGTCAAAAATACCAGTTGCTGATTGATCGGTATTAATAGAATATGGTATGTCAAAAATACCAGTACTGGATTGATTGTTATTAACAGAATATGGTACAGCTGGCGTTCCTTTTCCTGATTGATCGGTATTAACTGTGTATATTACACTTGGCGTTCCAGTAGCACTTTGTCCTAAATCTATAGAATATAAAACACTAGGAATTCCAGTAGCACTTTGACCCAAGTCAATTGTATATGGTTTAATTTTTTCAGGTGATGTAGATATTTCTAATGTTGGATCATATATTGGATTTAAATTGAATTTAGTTATAAATCCATCTCCATTTGGATTAGGTGTATATTGTTTACTTATGTCATAAAAATTTGCCATATCTTAATTCTATGTTAATCTATTTCCTTCTGCTAATTGTATTGATGTCAATATAGCATCACCATCAAATTTATTTATAACATTGAATTGCATTCCTTTTAATGCATCTACTATAGCTTTCGAACCTCCTCCATTTGATGCCATTTGATTGTTCGGAGTGATAGTTCCAGCACTAGATGGAGTAAATATTTCTGGTCCGACTTCTCCGACCACATATGATGTTCCAGCTGCTACTGGTCCGCCAAATCTTTTCTGTGGGTTTCCACCAGCTGCAGCTCCTGAAGTAACTTCTGCAACTGAACCTTTCAATAATTCTGATGCAAATTTAATATCACTAGATATAAATAATGTGTCGACAGCTAATTTTCCTACACCGCCTGGGCCTTCAAAAAAGTCAATCAAAGTGTCTTTAAATGTATTAGCTGCTTTAACAATATCGCCGGCTACAAAAGTTGCTTCTGATGCTGCTACTAAGTTTGCTTGATCTTGTGCGGTACCTCTTTTTACTCGTTCAGTTGTGGTCTGCAGACCTATCTTATCAAGCATAGCTAAATCTTCTGTTGAAAGTTCTGTTGCTTCGCCTTTATTATCTGCAATTCTTGCTAATTCTTTTTGCTTTTTTAAAACTTTTGCTAATACCGACTCTTCAACACCCATAGCATCAGCTGCAGCTTTTCTTAACATGAAATTTGTTTTTAATTGATCTCCATGAGTTGCAATAACATCATTAATGATTTCTAGTTGTTTTGCTGCATCGCCTTCGATTGTTGCTTTTGCCATAGATGCAGCTATGTTTTTATTAGTTTGAGTTTCAAATTTCTTTCCAGCAAACATTTGAAACTTAACAGAAGCTTCTGTTTGTTTCTGAACATCTAAAAATCCTTCGCCAGACTTTTGTAAATCATTTAATGTTAATCCTAAACGTTTTGCTTCTAACACAGTTTTTACTAGTTCTTTTTTACCCATACGACTAAACTGTGCTACTATATCATCTGATAATTTGCTAATTTCTTCGAAGAAATCTTGAAATCCTCCTTGATATCTAAATCCACCTTCGCCTTTTGCAAAATCTGTAGCTATTTGTCCGTATTCTTTAAGAGATGGTATTAATTCTCCGTTTTGTAAATTTGTTAATGTACGAAATGCATTTGCTGAATTTTCGTCTAGTTTTAATCTGTCACGAAGTACTTCATTTAATTGTACTTGTGTTTTGAAATATTTTGTATTTCCTTCGATAAGTTTTGCAGTACCAGGAAGAAAATTTTGTAATTCTCCAATATATTGTTTTGCAGTAGTACGATTAACACCCATTTGGATCTCAAGTCCGTCTAAACTTCTTGCAAATGCTATTGCTTCGTCTGTATTTAGTTTTAATGATTTTTGTACTCCTAATGCTCGCTCTTCTAGAATATTAAATCTATCAGCTGTTTTAAGTGTTGCACTTTCTAATGCATTAAGTAATTGAATTTTTTTGTCTAATTCTCTGTTATTAATTCCTAATGATTTATTTAAATTTTCAAGATTGTCTTTAAATGATTTTTCTGCTTTATTTACTGCTTGTTGTCCAGGATCTACAGGCTCGGTACCTTTTCCTTGTTTAGGAAGTAACTTTAATATTGATATAGTTTCATGAATATTCATTAACAGATTCTTTTTAATAAATATTTAAAACGGACCTTTTTCGATATGTTTTTTACTTTTATTAGAAGTTGAAACGCTTTTACTAGCTATTTCATTTTTTTTCTCTATTATTTGATTTAATTTGTTTGTATAGAATTTTCTTAGATATACTGGCATATTATATATAGTATCCCAAGACCATCTGCCTTCTCCTAACCAAATCAAATCAAAAATATGATCATGTAATTTTGGTTTATCAATCGGTTTTAGGCCAAAGAAGTTCTGGTCCAAATTGAAACCCGGCAATAAAGGTGCCTCCATCCTCACCTTCAAACTCATATTCTTTTAAAATAGCTGGTGCATTATCTGATACATATTTTTGAAATTTTCTAGATTCTGCTAATGGAAATTTATATTTTAAAAATTCATCAATTTCTTCAGAAGTACGCTTTCCGTCTACTTCACGAATTGTACGTAGCAAAAATGAAGATATTAATCTATCATCGCTAGTATCTTTGTCTGGTTTTAAACAATATGAAAATTTAATAACTGAATTATCAGAACAATTAAAACTAGACTCTCCGTTTTCATCGGTAGCTAAATCAAAATCTTTGTATTGTACTTTTGTTAAGTCAATTGTTCTATTTATTACATTGTTAGTATTTGGATCTGTAACAGTTACAGGATAATCGCTTCCATATGATAAAATTCTTGATGTTAATATAATAGCTTCAACGTCACAACTTGCTAATTCTGAAACATTAATATCTTCTATTGTAATAGATTCTATTAATTTATCTAACACAATTGCTTCACGAATATATGATAAATTTGTTAATATATCTTCATCATATGCAGTCATATGACGTATTTCAATTACTCCTGATCTTAATACATGATCTTTTGGATATATTTTACCTTGAGATGGTAATTGTACTAATTCTGTTGGAATAGATGATTTTTTCTTTTCAACGTATTTTTCTTTTGCTAAATTAATTAAATTTTTGTCATCATAACGATCTGTTACTTTTGCCATAAAAAACTCCTTTTAATAACTTTATTATAAATATATATTATCTAGAAAAGTAAAGAATATACATAACAGTAGTTCCTAATGCTGCACCCCACCAAGAAGAAACTTGATTTTTTTCAGATCTAGATAATCGATACCCAGTTCTTTTTTCTAAACTCCAGTTTTTATTTGCTTTAGGCTTTACATATGTAAATACAATTGATGGAACTGCAGTAAATGCTAATGATGAAACTTTTGGATTTCTAGTTAAACCTCTTGTATTATAATAAGTATAAAAATAAGAACTAAAAAATCCTATTGTAAATGGTATTCCTGGAATATGATCTTGGTATCCTTTTGTTCTACCCATTACATAATCATTCATTTGTATTGTAGTGAATGGTTGTTCTTTTTCTTTATATAATATAGATAATTTATTATTTTGTTTATATCCAAATACAAATTCTGTTGATATATCTTTTAGAAAATTATTTTTATTATATAATATAATATTATTATCAGCAAATACTATTTTTCCAATAATTGGTTTTTCTTCAAATCGAAAGATAGTATCTTGACAAAATACATTAAAAGTTAATAATAATAAAAATGTAATAAATATACGATTCATATGTTACCTAAGTTATAAGTGTAACAGTATGAAATTGAATAGACTCTTTATAATAAATATTTTTGTACAGTAAAAATGGGAGCAATAAACTCCCATTATTTGAAAAAATTAATACTTTAATACTGCATAGTCATAAGATAATGTCAAAGAAATTTCTACCGCAGCTTCATTTGACCAATCCATATCCCCAAAAGATGCATCATTAATATATGCTCCTACTAATTCCCATTCTTCTATTTTTTCACCAGTTGGTGATAAAGAATAAAAAGTAATATTTCTTTTGTATTTTGCAGCACCTGTTGCATATCCATCTCTACCAGTTAATGATTCATGATGATTTCTTACCCAATTCATTACTGCTTGAGCTCCTGATGGAACTATTGCATCATATAATGTTATAGTAAGATCTTGCCATCTTGTTTTACCTTTAACTTTTCTTTCAACGTTAATATGATCTAATACTACATTACCGTTATTTACACTTGGTCTTCCGGAAGCTTTAATTAAATGAGATGGAATATCTTCAAATTCCATGATAAATCGATTGGTCATTTTTGGTTCCCAATCAAACGCTTTAGCAAATAAGTCGGTGTAATCGACGCCGGCTAAATTTTGGTTTAATTGAGTTTGACCTTGATTTGGTAATTCTTTAAGTAAATCTATGTTTATTGACATTTTATATCCTATTTTATATAAATATATTCATTTCTAAAAATTAATCAGGAAATGAAGCACCAGTTGGTTGAATAGTAAAGTCTAACACAATAAATTCTGCAGTTCTGGTTGGTTGTAAGAATAATTGTCCTACTAAAAAGTTTTGATCAATTACATCTGGTGTATTATTTGTTTCATCCATAATTACACGGAATGCACTTAAACCTGATTGAGCTACTACATCTTGCAAATAAGGATTTACTATTTGTAAAAATCTATTTCTTGTTGATGCAGTATTTTGTTCAAATACTAAAAATCTAGTAGCAGAAGCAATAAATTTCTTAACGGTGATTAATAATCTTCTAACATTAACTCTATCTAATGCAGATGGTAATGCTTGTAATGTTTTTTGTCCCCAAATACATACTCCTTCATTTGGAAAATTAGCAATTGGATTAATTCTATTTTCATATAATTCATCTCTATCAGATTGAGATAATCTTATATATGTTTTAGATACCATTGATAATCCACCCCTATTTAATCCTGCAGGAGCAAACCATGGATGTGCAATTCTATCTGTAAATGATAATACGCTTGGAACAACAACTGATGGTGGTACCCATAATGATTTAGGTGCACCAGCTGGTTGTGCTAAGACCCATGGATAATATGTTGCTGCATAACTTGAATCTAATGTTTTAACAGTATTTTTAGCTGTGCTAATGTTACTTGTTTTTCCAACAGGATCCATTACATAAAAAGCATCTGCTCTTGTTTCACATAATAATATACCAGCATTAGTTACAGAAGGATGTAATTCATGAACTACCCCTGGTGTTATTAACATATTGAAATCATATTGATCTGTATTTGATAATGTATTAAATGCATTTTTATATGCAGTTGTACCAGATTTTCCGTCAGCTGAACAATCAAATCCAAATGCATTCGTAGACGAAATATTTTCTCCAGAATATTTTGGTAGATTTGGTCTAGCTCCATCAAATCCTCCTTGTATAGGAACCATAAACTTTCTTGTTCCGATAGCTATGTTAGCATTTATAATTCCAGCATCTAATGCTGTTCCAATTGATCCAGAATATGGTGCAGACGATGGAAAGCTAGCTCCAGCATCTTGATTTAAATCTCCCAAATAAAAATCTGTGTTATTACCTGTTGTTGATCCGGAAGTTGGAATTGGAGCAAGATAATTTAAGTTATTTGTATTTGTATAATCAAATCCAAAGAATATATTAGAATTATATCCAGATGTTCCAACTTGTGTAGTTACATTTGATGAAGAAACTAAATTAATACTTGCTGATGGGTTCAATATTGGAGAACTAACTGCTTTATATCCAAATGGTACTGCACTAGGATTAATTTTATTTTCAACAGCTGTTGTTACCTCGACTCTTATATATTTTGAATTGTTATCAAATATTCCTGCTTCAACTAATCTTTTAGATGATGGGTCAATATATTTATGAACATCTCCAATTACTTTTGAAATATATCTAGGAGAGTCTGGATTTAAATTTAAATTGGTAAATGATTCTAAAATTGCTGGTGATGTGTCAGTGTCGTCAGAATCAAATGGAGATAATAAAATGTTTTTACTATTAACAGCTCTTACTATTAAATCAAATTTACCATATCCGGTTTGTTCAGGATTTTCAGCAGCAGTTATAATATTTTGTATACCTATTTTAAAATCATAATTTTCTCCAGTGCCATGAGATAATGCATGTACTTTAAATAAGTTTCTTGATGTTCCGCTTATTTTTTGCGAAGTAATAAATGGAGAAGCTGGTGCTTTGAAATCTTGTAGATATTCGTAATTGTCAATAATTTGTAACTTAACTGATACATCGCCTATATTATTAAATTCGTTTTTAATATTTTCATTTTCATATTGAACATATACAGGATAATCAATTGATTTAGGATTACTTCCAAATATTTTTTCTATATATGAATTGCTAGAATCATTTATAGAAGCAGAAATCGTTGTGTTAACACCTGTAGTAGAAGCAAATCCAGAATATCCAGGATATGTATTATCAACACCATATGAACCAGAAACTGTTATAGAAAATGATCCTGACTCACCACTTGAAATACTAGAGTCTTCAAATATATTTGCGTCTGCAGAATAATTTATAGGAACGGTTGGATGAAGAATATGTGAAACAAAGCTTTTTTGTCCTGCTCCTGATCCAGATTCTGCAATAACTGCTAATGCTCCATTAGTCAATTTGTAACCATTTTCATATAATAATCTAGTTACTGTTAATGTTCCTGCGTTATCTAAATATTCTTTTGCTGTAAATGGTAGATATGAATCTTCTGTATATGATCCAAATATACTTTCAAATTCAGCATAATTTTTTACTTGTGTTGGTATTTGTGCTGGGCCTTTAATAGTCGGTCCAATTAAAGCAGCACCTATTTCACCAATTCCCTGGGGTAAAAATGACTGATCTATTTCATTAGTAAATACACCTGGCGATACAATTCTTTCGGCCATTGATTATTCTCCTATAATTATGTTTATTATAAATATATAACAAAACTTGAAAAAACTAGTTATTTGGCGTAAATGTGCCTTCTTGAAGATTTATTTGACCTTGGCCATATTTTTCTTGTAATGAATTGAATAATTCTTGCTCTTGATTTCTTAATTCATCTAACTTTTGAAACATTTCATTTTTCTTTTCGTCAAGCATTAATAATTGATTATTAATTGTTTTTTCATCGATTTGCAATAAACCTAATGTGTTGGTGCATTCTGTGAATTGTCCTTGTATATTTGTTATGGATTCAATGTCTGCTTTTGCAAGTTTTTTTGATTTCATGATGTAACTTTCTTTTAATTTTATTATAATGAAAATTTATTTATAATCCAAATCTACCTCGCAATGCGTTGTAGTTTTGTTTGACTTCTTGGGCTGATAATTCTCGATTATATACTTGGACTAAGTATATTAACCCATTGAAATAACGCTCATAACCACTATATCCCCATGATCCTATTCTATTTCCATATGTTGAGTTTTGATATGATACATTTGTATCTTGTGTATCAGAATCTACTTCTACTCCATTTCTATATGTTTTTAAAGTAGGTCTTCCAAAAGTCCCACAAACATTATGAATTGTATTTTGACTAAATCCTGTAGCAATATTATAAGTTTGATTTACATAAATACCCCAATATATTTGTTCATTTGCCCAACTATATGATAAGAAAGGTCCATGTTGGAAATTCGGATTTCCAGTAAATAAACACCCTCCTGCTGTATCATTGTTTGACGGAGCTCCGGTTCCCTTAAACCAAACATTAACTGTTATTTCTGTTGTTGCTTGAGGTATTGGTGGATCTATATTAATATAATCATCTATACCACTTAATCCAAATTCAAAATTATTTAGGGAAGAATTATTAAAAGCTACATCATTTATAAGAGAACCATTATTGGTACCTATTATATCCGTAGCAATAGTACCACTCCCAGGATATGTTCTTAAATTTATAGCATCTATATAAAATACTAATCCATCTTTAACTATATTTGGTGCTGCTATTCCTGCCATTATCTGAACCTAGCTTTCATTGCATTATAATTTTGTTTGACTTCTGATGCTGATAGTGCTTTATTATACATTAATACAGGACCAATATCACCTAACCACATTTCTCCACCACCTTGATTTCCTCCTATTCTACATTCTCTATTGAATCCCCAACTTAAACCACTTCCTTTCGAAGATTTTAATTCTCCGTCAATGTAGATATAAGCATTTGATGTTGAATCTTTAACAGCTGTTATATTTACCCATTTTCCTACAAAACTTGTATCTGGAAATTGATATGAATTTTGCCAAGCATCTCCAAATCGTATAGTTCTACTAGTCGTAAACCCTAAAAATCCATCTAAATATGTTTGGCCGCCACTTTGCCACCATGTTACTAATTCTCGGTGTCCATTTGGATTTTGTTCACAATTAAACCAAATGTTTAAAGTTAAACTATCAATAGTACCATTATCTGCTACATCATATATACGATCGGTATATGATATATAATCACTACTAGCTCCATCAAAATGAAATGCTCCATTATTTTTACTATCAAACATGCCTGTTGATTGTAATGTTCCAATTCGATTTCCTATTATATCTGTACATGAAGTACCAGTACCGGAATACGATCTTGGATTTGCAGCATCTAATGAAAATATTAATCCATCTTTTACTATATTTGGTGCGTAACTTGTTCCCATTATAATCCGAATCTCCCTTTAAGTGCGTTGTAGTTTTGTTTGATTTCTTGGGCTGATAAGGCACGGTTATAGATATTTAAAGATGCTATACTACCATTATAATAGTTATAATAAGTACTTCCTGATTTTCCATTTACTGCCATCCAACTTCCTTCATTTGTATAGTTTCCCATAACTGTACTTGAATAACTTAATGTAACAGGTTGACCATTTACATACAAATAAAAATCATTATTACCTGTTCCATACATAACAGCTGTTAAATTATACCAAGTATTACTAGTTACAGAAACATTGTAGGCTCCATATGAAAGATTACCACTACTGTATAATGAATTACCAGTATTATATTTAAATATCCAAAATTGAGTATCAGACATACCCATCATAATTTTTCCCCCTTCACTTATTACAGTACCTGTAGGGGTGGTAGGAGTTTTTGTCCAAACAGAAACAGTTCTTAAAGCTTCTAATGATAAAAGCGAAGGATAATTAACTTTATCTCCTACCTGATCAAAAGTAAAAAATCCATTATTATTAGTTGAAAAAGTAGGACTATTATCTATACTACCAGAATTATTAGAATTTTTTAAACTATTCCAAGCAGTACCACTCCCAGGATATGATCTTGGATTTGCAGCATCTACTGAAAATACTAATCCGTCTCTTACTATGTTTACTCCGTGTGCTAATCCCATTATAATCCAAATCTCGCTTTCATACCATTGTAATTATAAAGTACCTCATTTGCTGATAATGCTCGGTTGTAGATGTGAACTGATGCAACACTACCATTTAAATAATTTCCAGGGCTTCCTCCAGCTCCTGAAGTTCCTGCTCCTATAAGTAGGGGATCTGTAGAATCTAAACTTCCATAACCTGTTATATCTGTAGGACTATTTCCATCTTCTTCACCATTAATATAAAATCTTAAATTATTGCCATCCCTAACTCCTACTAAATATCGAAAAGTATTATCATTTCCTGTAGTTGCACTTTCAACCGATTTAGCTGTTGTATTATCATCAATAGCAAACATTAATTTTTCACTAGTAGATAATAATAAAGTATAATTTTTACCATTAGTACTATAAGCCCCTTTCATTACAAAATCTTGTACCCCATTGCCACTTGCACATTTACACCAAGCACCTATAGTTCCATCTCCACTTCCCCAATCTAATACATCATTATCTCCAAAATTTATATTATCTGTACCATCATAATCTATTACACCACTACCTATAGTAGGATCAAATGTAGGAGTTGAAGAAAATGTTCCTGTTACATTATTTACTGTATCAGTAGTAGTAGTACCTGTTCGAGGATAACTTGCTCTATTTGCAGGATCCATATTAAAAACTAATCCGCTTTTAATTATATTTGTTGTGATATTTCCTCTGCTTATTCCCATTATTCAAATCTTCCTCGCAATGCGTTGTAGTTGTGTAAAACATAATCTGAATTTAGTGCTATATTATATAATTGTAAATTAGCAATATTAAGATCTCCACTAGAACCACCAAAGGTCTTTCCATCTCCTATTATACTATCTGATGTTGGTAATGTATATGAAGTTGATATTGAATTGGAACCACCAAATTGACCATTAACATAAGCTTTATAAGTTTTAGTGCTACCTACTACGTCTAATACCCAAACTAAATTCCACCATTTATTGATTGAAGGATTGGGTTGTACACTACCTACATATACAGTTGAATTAGTACTATTTAAACTTAAAGTCATAAAATTAGAATCTGAATAATGAGAAAATTCTAATATATTTGATTCTGAATCTTCATTTCCTAGTATAACAAAATTTTCAGCTAAGGGAAATTTTACCCATACAGACAATGAAAAAGATGAATTAGATGTTAATAACTCTGACATACTTCTGTTAAGTCCTATGTAATCTGCTGTATCAAATGCGAAACTAGCTGTAGTAGGACCTTCCCACATATCATATTCATTATAAACTGATCCTGAAATAGTGATATCTCCTGCAGTGTTAAATATAGTAGTAATATCACTTTTAGGAAGTGCGCTTGATCTATTTGCAGCGTCAATATTGAAAATTAAACCATCTGCTATAATTGGTGTTGTTATGGAACCTCTTCTAATTCCCATATTATTATAATGCTCGTATTATTGTTTTAATATTATATTGTGCATTTGGGCTATATGCTACTAATCTAGCAGCACTACCAGAAATAATTGTTTTTATATTTAAATCTGCTGTTGATCCTATATCTGTGGTAGTAGTCTCATTGAAACTAATATTTGAATCACTCCATACAGACATTACGCTACCTGCACGTGCATTTGACCCCGAATGAGCAGTGTAGTCAAAGAATGCCCCGCCATATGAACTTGTATTAATAATTGCTAAAGAATGCGTTACAGATGCGGCAGTAGAACTTATGACTCCGGTTGTATAAAGCGATTGTGGTGTACTTCCTATATAAACTTCTCCCGAAGCTGAAGCTTGAAGTACAGGATTTCCTGTTCTGTTATTAGCAGTAAATATTATTCCATCTAAATCATCATCTATTGAAAATAATGTACCCTCAGATCCTATTACATCAAATACTGTTGAACCACTTCCTATAACAGATAATGATTGTGATGTGTGTGATGCAGATACTATTAAGGATCCTGTTATTACAGCATCTCCTACAAATGGAAATGAATTGGTTGAAGGCAAGTTTCTTAATCCTGAACCATCACCTGAAAATGCAGATGCTGATACATATCCACTTGCACTTATATTTGCAGAAGCTGTTATATTTTGTTCTGCATGTAAAATACCATTTATATCAATTTCATCTGTTGATTCTCTACCTAATTCTATACTAGTCCAAGCAGTTGCGTTACCAACATATAAAATATTACCTGAAAAAGATAATGCATTTGCATTATTTAATCCAAAAGAAGATCCAGAAATAGCTCCAGCTGTAATATTATTTGATGTGGTATTACCTGCAGTTGTTACTGCATCTAAGTCTGGTGTGGTTACATTTAGATTTGTTAAACCTCCGCCATCTCCGGCAAATGAACCGGTGAAATATGCAAATGAAGCAGTAGCTGTAGTAACACCGGATGTTAAATTACCTCTATTTATGAATACTTCATTTGAAGATGATACTTGTAATAATGGTAAACCTGAAATATTATTTACTTCCATTAAGACACCATCTAATCCGTCTGCTACTGAAAATAATGGGCCTGCTGCTCCTTCTACTTCAAATATGCCTGATTCACTTATTGAACCTGAACCAAATAGTCTTAATGCTGTTGAATCTGTATCTGTTGCAGCTATTGATCTTGATATAATTGCTGCTGAAGATGCTGTGAATGGAAATGGATTTATATTTGTTAATGAAGATCCATCACCTTGGAATGCAGATGCTGTTATTGGTCCTTGCGACTCAATTGATCCAGTAAACTGATGAAGATCATCTGTTGTGTCTCCAAATTTGGTAGATCCAGAAGCGTGTATAATCGATGAAGATTGATATGTGGTATGAAAGTATGAAATTGAAGCTGTATTTGTAATTAATAAATTGCTTCCAGTTATTGCTCCTACACTAATATTATTTGTTGTGGTATTACCAGCTGTGGTTACTGCATCTAATGTTGGGGCTGTTGTTACGGTATCAGCTGAAAGAGCTTTTATTGCATATGAAGCTGTTAAATTATTTGTAACTGATCCAGAAACTGAAATTGATCCTGTTAACATCAATGAACCAGAATCAATTAATAAATCTGATTGTCCGACTGTTACTATGTCAGCTGAACTAGTATTTCTTGTAACATCTAGTAACGGGAATCCATTTTTGTCTTTAACTGCAAACAATGATCCTTGAGTTAAATTATCAGAAACTGAAAATAATGTACCTTCTGATCCTATTACTTCGAATACTGTTGAGCCTGAACCTTGTACTGTTAATGGAGAACTAGATCCGGATACTATCAATGATCCGGTTATTTCAATATTATTTGATGTAGTTGCACCAGCTGTAGTTACTGCATTTAATGTTGGTGTATCTACAGTTACTGTAGTATTATTTGCTAGATTTAAATTGGTACCATCTCCACCAAATGATCCAGTAAATAATCCATATGATGCAGTTGCAGTTCCACTACCAGTTAAATTTCCTACTGGTATCATTACTAAACCAGATCCAGATACTTTAAATATTGTATCTCCCGAAATATCTCCTACTACTAAATTATCATGTAACAAGTCATCTGTTAATGAAAATAATTGTCCTTGAGAACCTTGTACTGAAAATATGGTTGATCCAGAACCTTCTAATGACAATGAAGCTGTTGAATTAGAACTAGATATTAATAAAGATCCGGATATTATTCCATCTCCAGCAAACGGAAATGGTGATGTTGAAATTGATGTGTTACTTGATAAATTTAGATTGGTTCCGTCTCCTCCGAAAGATCCGGTAAATAACCCATATGATGCGGTAGCTGTTCCACTACCTGATAAATTTCCTGATGCAGTTATTTCTGCTAGAACGGCATTACTGCCAGATAAAATGACTTTTTTCCAGTTTGGCATTTGCTTCTCCTATCATGGTTGGTAACAGCATTTTTTACTGCCCACTTCCCGTACGGGCCAATAATAAGTTTATTTTAATATAAATATATAACTAGTTAGATTCATTAACAATTAATTGTAACTTAACAACTGCTTCATAAACCTTTTGTACATCTTCGCCTTTGAATGTACAATTTTTAATTAACCCCATCATCCATATTGCTTCATCTTTTGTGAATTGTGGTTGGAATTGTGTAGTTTGAGATTCTTGTTCTGTTAATGCTTTAAATTGTTCAATTGATTCTTGTACAACAGAATTTTGGAAGGTATTTTGTTTTTTTGGATTTCGTATGATTGCCATAACATGATTCCTTTTAAAACTATAAAAAAAGCGGAGAAATTAATCTCCGCTTCTCAATATAATAAATTAAAAACTTTGTTTATATCTTATGCGGTATACACATAAAATTCGCCGTTGGTGTCGACTTTAAAGTTACCAATTTGTTTACCAATTCGAGCATCATTAGCTAACATAGATCCTGTCAATACTAATGGAATATGAGCTCTTTTTTCTTCGTTTTCAGTTACTATACTAGACTGACCTGATCCTACTCCATCAAAAGTTACAGTTAATCTTTGAGAGTCTCCATCAACATATAATGCAGATCCGGTATTATCTGTGAATGAGTCTTTAGAAAATTGATATTTTCCAAGTCTTGATCCTGCAAAGACAATTCCTGGAGTTTGAGTAACTTGGTTGACGCCGTCTGTAGACGAACCAGATGATAATGTAATTAATTTATCTTCAATATTTAAATTGGTGGTTCTAACTTCTGTAGTTGTACCATTAACAATTAAATCACCTGCTATAGTAACTCTGTCAGATGTTGCATTCCCTAACGTTACATCACCAGTTGTACTTAAGGTTGTAAATGCACCAGCGTCTGCTCGAGTAGCTCCTATTGCGCCATTAAAACTACCGGTGGAAGATCCAACAAAATCACCATCAAAAGATCCTGATAAAAATGTAGTTGCTGATGTATTACCAATTTTTTGTGTTCCAACTCCTTCATTATATCCTGCTATTTCCAATGATGGTATTCTACCAGCTGATCCTGTTAATACTAATGAACCAGATATTTCTGCGTTACCATTTCTAGATCCATCCCATTCTGTTTCTGGTAAATTTGATAGTTGTGAACCATCACCTAATAATTTACCAAATGATGCGGTACTCAATGCACTAGCACTAACAGCCATATATCCGCTAGATTGTGCGTTTTCTGAGTCAATTATAATACCTAATGATGATGATACAGCTTTTAGTTCTGCAGCACTACCTGATACTATGACTTTTTTCCATGTTGCC
>Ga0208645_1001478_pt1 | contig 20424 bp, 10 predicted proteins | sample VirMetDEL_Sep_01_FD_184519 | JGI IMG/M metagenome (GOLD analysis project Ga0208645, IMG submission 184519) | Aqueous microbial communities from the Delaware River and Bay under freshwater to marine salinity gradient to study organic matter... | ecosystem: Environmental > Aquatic > Marine >... | reverse complement strand
GTGATGTGTTTATAAACGGATTAAGAGTAAAAGCGGTTAATGGTGTTGATACTTCTAAGTTGAAAATTAAAAGTAAAAAATAACAATAACTAAAATTTATAAAAATGAGTTTTGTAACTGGCGGGAGTTTTCCTGCATCTTTAGTTCCTTCTCAAAAAAGAATGACATTAAGAGAAAATTATCTTTCTTTTGATGACGCTACTGGTGGGAACTTTGCACAACAATATCTACCTGAGCTTTACGAAGCGGAAGTAGAAAGATACGGAAACCGAACTATTGGAGGTTTCTTGAGAATGGTAGGCGCAGAAATGCCTATGACATCTGATCAAGTAATTTGGTCTGAACAAAACAGATTACACGTTGCTTACAAAACAGCTACTGCTGCTGATACTGGAGCTGGAAGCGCTAATGCTACTTTAACTGTTAATATGGCTAATACTGGTCAAACTAACTGTGCTGTAAGAGTTGGTCAAACTGTTTTATTCACTGATAACGCTACAGGTTTAATATCTGGTAAAGGTTTAGTACAATCTTTAGGTGATGCTGGTGGATCTACAAACAATGTACTTAACATTTCTGTTTATGGTAATGTTGGAACTACTCCAATGGATGATTTAGGAATAGATGGTGCTAGTGTTAATCTATTTGTTTATGGTTCTGACTTTGGAAAAGGTAGTGTAGGTATGGACGGTTCTATTGAGCCATCTTTCACTCAATACTCTAACTCTCCAATTATTATTAAAGATAACTTTAAAATTAATGGTTCTGACGCTGCTCAGATCGGTTGGGTTGAAGTTGCTACAGAAGAAGGTCAATCAGGTTACTTATGGTATTTAAAGTCTGAGTCTGAAACAAGATTAAGATTTGAAGATTACCTAGAAATGGCTATGGTTGAAGGTGAGATAATGAATCCTGCTGACATCACTAATTCTGGTGTTAACTTTGATTTTGGTCCTGCTAGTACTTCACAAGATGTTAAAGGTACTGAAGGATTATTCGCAGCTATTGAAAAAAGAGGTAATGTATATTCTGGTTTTGCTGGTGCTGCTGCTTCAGGTTCAGGTGCGTTAGGTGATTTCGATGAAATCCTTAAGAACTTAGACAAGCAAGGTGCTATCGAAGAAAACATGTTATTCTTATCAAGATCTACTGCTCTTGACTTTGACGATATGATTGCTGCTGTTAACGGAGCTTATGCTAGTCAACAATCTGCTTCTTATGGTTTATTTGAGAATGATGGTGATATGGCTCTTAACTTTGGTTTCTCTGGTTTTAGAAGAGGTTCTTATGACTTCTACAAAACTGACTGGAAATATCTTAACGATGCTTCTACAAGAGGATTGTCTAAAGAGATTGATGGTGTTTTAGTTCCAGCTGGTACTACAACAGTGTACGATCAAATGTTAGGATCTAATATTAGAAGACCTTTCTTACATGTAAGATACAGAGCTTCTGAGACTGAAGACAGAAGAATGAAATCTTGGATCACTGGATCTGTTGGTGGTGCATACACTGACACTTTAGATGCTATGACTGTAAGTTTCTTATCTGAAAGATGTTTAGTAACTCAAGCTGCTAATAACTTCGTGTTATTTAAAGGAGCTTAATATTGTTTAACATTTTAAAATTTAAGAAATGGGATATATAAAATTCAAAAAAGCAGCTACTACTAATGGTGGTTCTGCTGACTTACTACCTGCTGAAGGTATCTTACATGTTGGTGTACCAACGTCTACTACTGTAGCTATAACGTATGCTAGCGCTAAAGCAGCAGGAGACGTTGCTACTGTAACATACCCTACTCAATCTGATTTCAGTACGATTAGAGATGCTATTAATAATGCTATTGAATTAGCTAATGGTGCTTCTGGTCCTGCTGTTTCAGTAGATATGGTTGATATTACATCAATTGCTACAACGTAAAAAACATAAGATCCCGCTTCGGCGGGGTCTTTTTAAATTATTATATTATATTATATTATGGAAAAAACAAAAAAAGCTCCTGCTCCTAAGCAAGAGGTTAAAAAAGATACTTGGGAATATAAAGATAGAAACTATTATCTTTTAGGTAACAAAGAACCTTTAACATATACTTTACCTAGTAAACACTCTTCAAGATACCCATTAGTTTGGTTTGATCCAGAGGTTGGATATGAAAGAGAATTAAGATATGCTTCTAATCATAAATCTATTTTTGTAGACGAACAAAAGGGAAGTGTTACTCTTAAGCATATAGTTTTTGAAAAAGGTCATTTAACTGTACCAAAAGAAAAAAGAAACTTACAAGAGTTTTTAATGAAACATCCACACAATAACTTAGTGTTTAAAGAGCACGATCAAGTTGTGGAAGCTGAAGATCAGTTTGATCATTTAGAATTAGAAATAGCAGCTATGAATATGGCATATGAAATGGATATTGATAAAGCTGAAGCTATACTAAGAGTTGAGAAAGGATCTGTTGTTTCAAAATTAAGCTCTAAAGAATTAAAAAGAGATTTACTTCTTTTTGCTAAATCTAACCCAGAGTTACTATTATCTTTAGCAGAAGATGAAAATGTAGAATTAAGAAATTTTGCAATAAAAGCTGTTGAAGCTAGAATTATAACTTTAGATAGTGATCAAAGAACTTTTAAATGGGCTGCTAACGGTCGTAAACTAATGACAGTTCCGTTTGATGAAAACCCATACTCAGCTATGGCTGCGTGGTTTAAAACAGATGAAGGTTTAGAGGTTTATAAATCAATAGATAAAAAGCTTAAATAACAAGTGATAATAATTAAGGCGGCTATGCGGCCGCCTTTTTTTTAAAAATATTAAAATGGCAATAAACGTAAATACAGTATATACAACAGTATTGAGTATATTAAACAAAGAACAAAGAGGTTATTTAACACCTTTTGAGTTTAATAAACTAGCTACTCAAGTACAGTTAGAAACATTTGAAAAGTTTTTCGAAGACTACAACCAATATATACGTATGCCAAAGACAAATGTGGAATTTGCTTCACGTATGGATCATATTCGTGAAGAGTTTCAAGTGTTTGAAAAAAATACAAATGCTTCTGCGGTATCAAATAACGTTTATACTCAGCCAACTGATCTACATAGATTTGGATCTGCATTTTATGAAACTGGTAAAAATTCTCCAGAAATACAAATAGTTAGTAAAAGAGAATATCATCAACAAAAACTTTCTCCATTAACACAACCTACCACTAACTTTCCTATAGCTACATATCAAGACGATAAATTAACTGTTTACCCTGCGGTTGACTCACCAGCGGTATCTGATGTAGGTTTCAACTATATTAGAAAACCAGCTGACGTTGTGTGGGCCTATGGAGTAGACACAGGCGCTGGAAGTGGTAATACTGGTGCTTTCATATGGGATGGCACTCCTGGTTTTTCATTAACACCTGTTATAGGTGGTGCTTCTGTTAACTTTGAGATAAGTGAAAGTCAACAAACAGAAGTTATACTTAAAATATTACAATATTCTGGTGTAGTAATAAGAGATCCTAACATAGTACAGGCTGCTGCAAGAGAGTTACAACAAGAAGAAGTAAATTCAAAAAGATAATAAATGGGACTTATTAAAGAAACTAACGCTCAATATTACGGTGGTCAACAAACTTTTAGTGGACTAACAACTAATACTGTTACCTGGACAGGTAATGTAGATTTAGTAATAAATAGTTCTACTACCAACACTAATTTTAGTGTATTAAAAAATGGTGTTGTATTAAATTACGGTGCTGGTGCTACAGAATACCAAGCTTCAGGAAATGTTATAACATTAGGCGCTAGTTTAGTTTCAACTGATGTTTTAATAATACAGCTTCAAACTCCTACAATATGGGATAATTATGGTAGCTACGCGTACACTAGTTTAGTAGACATCGTTAATAATTTTATGGTAGCTTACGTAGGTTTAGATAAGCTATTACCTAGAGCAAACAGATCCGATGTAATATTTCACGCTAAGAGAGGTTTACAAGAGTTCTCCTACGATACTTTAAAATCTGTTAATTCTCAAGAAGTTACAATACCACCAAGTTTATCAATACCTTTACCTCAAGATTATGTTAATTACGTGCAGTTATCTTGGGTTGATAATTCTGGTGTTAAACATATAATATACCCAACTAGGTTAACAAGCAACCCAACAGAACCTATACTTCAAGACGGTAATGGTAATTATACACAAGGTGATTTAGGACAAAACTTACAACCTGCAGAATCTGAAACTGATAAACGTTGGAAAACAAATAACAATTTAAATATAACAGGTGAAATAACTGATGAAATATTTGAAAATGCAAATGTTTACAATTGGGATTGGTGGAAATTAGCTTATGGAAGAAGATATGGGTTAAACCCCGAAACATCACAGAAAAATGGGTGGTTTACAATAAACGAAAGAGAAGGTAAGTTTAGTTTCTCAAGTGACTTAGCTAATCAGTTAATTATAATAGAATACATTTCTGACGGCTTACAAAGTGATTTAAATAGTAAAATACCTAAAATGGCGGAAGATGCTTTATATGCTCATATAATGCATTCTATGGTAGCTTCTAGAGCTAATTTTCCTGAATATATAGTTCAAAGATACAAAAGAGAGAGATCTGCTAAATTAAGAAATGCTAAAATAAGATTAAGTAATATTAAGTTAGAAGAATTTACTCAAGTTATGAGAGGTAAATCTAAATGGATTAAACATTAATTATGCCACAAACTATAAATACATTTGTAAAATCTAAAATGAACAAAGACCTAGATGATAGGTTATTGTCTAATGGTGAATATAGAGATGCTCAAAATGTAAATGTAAGTAGATCAGAAGGCGAAGACGTAGGTGCTTTAGAAAATGTATTAGGTAATACTTTACTATCTGACTTTGGTTTAAGCGCTATACCAGGTTTAGAAATAATTGGTTTTTTAGCAGATGAAGTTAATAATAGAGCATTTTTTATGGCTACTAATTATACAGATCCTTCAGATAATCAATTAGATAATTCAGCTCCATTTGGTGTTAGTTGTTATATCTTAATGAGAGATAATAAAACTAGTACTAGTAGTATTTTAGTTCAAGGTAGGTTTTTAAACTTTTCTAAAACTCACCATATATACGGTATAGATCTAATAGAAGATTTATTATTTTGGACAGATAATCGTAACCAACCTAGAAAAATCAATGTAACTAAAGCTATAGCTGATAACACTTATTACATTACTGAAGATCAAATATCTGTTGCTAAATATTATCCTTATACTCCTATTCAGCTTTTTGAAACTCAACTTTTTGCCATTACAACTCCAGGAGGTACAGGGCCTACAACTGGTCCTCATGTTGTTCTAAACTCTTCTGGCGCACTAAACTCTATAAATTTAAAAGTAGGTATGTATATTAGAGATAAAGGTGGAGTTAGTTTTGATGCTACTGATCCTTCTACTGGCGTTCCACTACAAGTTTCTCGAGGCCCTATAGGAGCTGGAACTACTAAAACTTTTTATACTAATTACGCTGTAGATTTTGGTCCCAATGTTTTTGGTACTTCACAATTAACAACTGTTATTTTACCTACTTCAAAAAATGTTTCTTCTGAATACTTAACACCTAGTTCAAGAGGATTAGCTACAACTGGAACTTCTGGTACTACTTTAGTAATACCTACAAACCAACTCGTAGGAGAGGTTTTATCTTTAATGCTTGTTACTTGTCCTGGGAAAATAACAAATAAAATAACTGTTGTTTCTCATTCTATTGTTGGACCTAATATAGAAATAGTGTGTAGTGGAAGTATAACTGCTTCTCCTAACAGTGTAGCTGTGAATGATATTATAACATTTTCATGGCCTAATGTTGATTATAAAAGTAACTGGCCTGGCGACAAAGACTATTTAAAAGATAAGTTTGTAAGGTTTGCTTATAGATTTAAATTCGACGATGGAGAATACTCTTTAATATCTCCATTTACTCAACCTGCTTTTATACCTAAACAAGGAGGTTATTTAATACATAAACAAGACAGAGATAATCCCGGTACTATATTTAGTGAAGAGGATTTTATTAAAAATAGTACTATATTACAGTTTTTTGAAAATGACATAAATGAAGTAGGGTTACAAATAAAAACTCCATTTGTTGTAAATGAATTGTCTGAAAAATTAAAAATAGTTGAATTAGATATTTTATATAAAGAATCAGATGCTTTAGCTATAAAAGTATTAGATAGTATATCTGTAACAGATTCTTCTATAACTAGTAATTCCACCGATATATATACTTACGAGTATCAATCTAGAAAGCCATTTAGAACTCTTCCTAATAGAGAGGCAACAAGAGTTTTTGATAAAGTACCAGTTAGAGCAATGTCACAATCTGTAGTTGGCAATAGAGTTGTTTATGGTAATTTTATAGATAAACATACTCCTCCAGAAAACTTACCTTATAATGTTCAAGCAACTCCAAAGTACTTACCATCTAATTACAGTGCAACTTCTAATTTAGAAGCTGGAAACAGTTTTGTTGCTTATCCTAACCATACTTTAAAACAAAATAGGACTTACCAAGTAGGGATTATACTATCAGATAGATATGGTAGACAATCAGATGTTGTTTTATCTGATTTAACAAGTTCTCAATTTTATGAAGGTAGTGCTAGCAATTTATTTAATGGTTCAACTATTTTCCACCCATATAAAGATTCAGCGCCTAGTACTGCAAGTGAAAAATGGTTTGGAGATAGTTTAAAAGTTTTATTTAGAGATGAAATACCTGACACAGTTTCTTATGCGGAAGGTTACCCTGGTTTGTATGCTAGTGGACAAGAAACAGTTCAAATAAGAGATGATGGAGGCACTTACCCGAGAACTACTAAAAATTTACCCACTGAAGTTTATTCAAGAAATATTGTAAAAGGAAGTGTATTAGATCAATCAGGTAGTATATATACAGCTGTAGCTACTTCATCAAGTCGCACTTCATTGGTGATATCAGAAGATATTACTATAGATATTGGAGATGTTTTAATTTTTAACACTCCAGAAAATAAGCTAGGATGGTATACTTATAAAATAGTAGTTAAACAACAATCTGGAGATTACTATAATGCTTATATACCAAGTCTTACGCAAGGTATCCCAACTGGAACCGCTTTAACCCCAACCGCTTATGAAGGCTATATTCCTTTAATAGGTGATAATATAAATAAAATACCATCAGATTTACAAGAGGTTCAACCTGAGCAAACTCAGTTTAGAACTTCTGATGAAATATTGTTTCCTAGAGTAGGAAGTTCAGGTACAAATAACTTTAATAGTCAATATTTTTTAAATGAACAGTTTGTTACTGTAGATACTATTGGAAAAATTACAGACCTAGAGATTGGTGACACTACTTCTACACCTATACAAGCCGATGCTATATTTCAAGCAAAAAGTAATCCTACCGTGGCTAAATTAAGTTTATATGAAACTAATATAGGTGGCACATCGGCTAGTGCTTCTAGAAAATTAAGTATTTTTGAAGTTAAACCTAAAGAATCTTCGTTAGAGTTGTATTGGGAAACATCTAGTTGTGGAATTATTTCTGAGCTAAACGAGTTAATAAGAACTAACGCAAGTTCAATACCTCCAGTAAAACAACCTACACCAATTCCACAGTAAAAAATAAGATATGTCATATACATTAGAAGTTGATTTTTACAATTCGTACGTAGTTAGAAAAAATAAAGTAGAAGATCCTTCTGGTAATAGAGGTACTGGCTGGCCAGGTCCTTATTTTCCAGGAGCACTTAGTTTTAATCCTAGTGCTGTAGAAGAAAATTGGTATGTTGAAGAAAGTAGAATAAGAGGAGGTTACAATAACGTATCTACTGACAATGGTGCTAGAGCTTATTTAGATGAGCAATATCCACTACAACAAAATAGAAGTAGTACTTTAATTTATTCTGGTATATATAACTCTAGAACTGGTATAAATCAAACAAACGTTTTTTCAGTGGGTGAAGCTATTACTAAAAGTTTAGATCCTGTATATGGTTCTATACAAAAGACTTACTCTGAAGATACTAATTTAATTGTTTTTCAAGAAAATAAAATACATAGAGCTTTAATAGATAAAGATACTATATATACAACTGAAAGTGGTACTCAAACTCAAGCAGGTGCAAATGTTATAGGTCAGTTTGTAGCTTATAAAGGAGAGTATGGAATAAGTAAAAACCCAGAATCTTTTGCAATATATAACTATAGAAAGTATTTTTCAGATAAAAACCGTAATGCTATAATGAGGTTATCTAATGATGGATTAACTGAAATAAGTATGTATGGCATGCAAGATTACTTTAGAGATAATCTAGCAGAAATATCTGATTCTTTAACTACACAGTCTATATCTGCAAATTACTTATCAGGTGGCGCTGCTGGAGCAAGTATCGTATCAGTATCATCTACAACGCCTTTAACTCCTGGTATGACTATAAGCGGTCAACCAGGCTACGTTGTTTATTTAGAAGTTGCTGGAATAGGGTATACTGTTTATAACTCTGAAGCTTTTACAAGTACTTTAAGTGGAGTTATAACGTTTAACTACAAAACAAGAGGCAAAGTAATAGGTGGTTGGGATATACATAATAAAAATTATGTTGTGTCTTTACAGAAAAATCCAAATCAAGTAAGTACAGATGAGTCAACTTACAAAACATTATCTTTTGATGAACGTATAAACGGTTGGGTTAGTTTGTTTACTTATAAACCTAATTTAGTATTTAGTACTTTAAATAAGTTTTATAGTGTTCAAGATTACAAGTTATATGAGCATTATTATGAAAATGTAGCCAATGATACTAGAGGTAGTTTTTACGGTGTTAGAAGACCTTCTAATGTAACTATAGTATTTAATACTCAACCTAATATAACTAAAAACTTCAATACTATATTCTACGAAGGAAGTAACGGTTGGGAAGTTGAAAGCTTTAATTCTGGATTTACTGGTCAAGATCCTAACCCTGACACTGTAGCTGGCGGTTATGTACAAAGTAATGATTCTATTATATCTATAAAAAGTTATGACGAAGGATCTTATGTAGATGCCAACACTGGTTACACTTTAAGAGCTGGTTTTGATAGAAAAGAAAATAGGTATGTAGCTAACTTAAGAAATAATTCAGCTGCTGCGTCTGGTGAAATACTATTTGGAGCTCAAATGAGTGGTATTAAAGGTTATTTTGCTACAGTTAAAATTGAAACAGATGAAACAACTCAATTAGGTGGACCTAAAGAAATATGGGCTGCAGGAACTAATTTTGTTTTATCTTCTTATTAAATTAAATTAAATGAATAAAATACAAGCTATACAAAAGGCTATAAATAAAATTGATAGTAAAAAAGTAGATGGTATTGACGTATATGGTGATGGTAATAGCTTAATTAAAAACGACTTATTTCCTTTAAAACATGTTTTTGCAGATCAGATATATCTAAGGCAATTAACAATTAAAAAAGGTATGGTAATGGTAGGTGCAATACACAACCATTTACATATATTTTTTTTATTAAAAGGGCATTTAACTTTATCTACGAAAGATGTAGTTGAAGATTACGAAGCACCTTGCTACGTCGTATCTAAACCAGGTGTACAAAGAGCAGTATATGCTAATGAAGATTCTATAGTTGTAAATATACACAAAAATCCAACTAACAACAAAAATATTGAAGAACTTGAAAAAGAATTAGTTTCATTAAACATGAAAGATTATGAAGAATATATTAACAAGCAAAAATAAAACATCATGAGTTTCGCAATAGTAGCCGCTGTAGCGGCACCTATAGTTGTTGGAGGTGTCACTGCTTTAGTACAAAATCAAAAAGCTAACAAAGCAGAGGAAGATGCTCAAACTGCTCAAGGAGTTATAGATGAGATTGAAAGAAATAGAGCTCCTGTATACGATGCTTCTGGTAAAATAAGAGATATGAAAGGTGAAATTGATGAAATGAAGTCACTAGTAACTAATCCATATGCTAATCTAGGTGTTGCAACAGAAGCAGCTGAAATACAAATGGAGCAAACTGATATTGCTTTAGCTAACACAATGGATGTAATAGCTGCTACAGGCGCAGGTGCTGGTGGAGCCACTGCTTTAGCTCAAGCAGCTTTACAAAGTAAAAGAGGTGTTGCAGCAGACATACAAAGGCAAGAAGCTCAGAACCAAAAATTAAGAGCTCAAGGTGATCAACAAGTTAATCAACAATTATTAAGTTTAGAACAACAAAAACTTAGTCTTGAAGGTCAAGCTATATCAGCGGAAGAAAGAGCTGCTGCAGGTGAAGACGCTAGAGTTCAAATGCAGTTAGACAGGGCTTATGGTGAAAAAGATTTTTATACATCTAGAGAATTAAGTATGAGAGATGCTGCCACTGATTCACTTATGGGTGGATTTTCAGCAGGTGCTTCAGTTTTTGGTGGAGCAGTAGGAGCTGGGTTAATAGGCAGTGGTGGTGGAGCTACTAGTAGCACACCAAGTTATGGAAATTATTTTGGAAATTACAGTGCTCCTTATATGGCGAATCCTAATCCAGTTCAAACATATAGTATTACAAATTCTACTGGACCTGCGCCACAAGTTCCTTTAGCAGGTACAACTGATATTCCAAGTTATAGTAATCCTGGTGCTACTTCTGCATTAGACATAACAGGTGGGCAAACAGCAGTTGACTTTAGTGATAGAAGATTAAAACATGATTATAAAATTATAGGTAAATCTAAATCAGGTTTAAATATATATGAATTTAGTTATATACACAAACCTGGTAGATATACTGGTGTTATGTCTGATGAAATTAGTAAAGAAGCTGTAGTTGTAAATAAAGATGGTTATGACATGGTTGATTACTCTAAGATTGATGTAGATTTTAAAAAGTTATAAAATGAGTCAAAGAAACGTAAATTTAAGAAGCTTTAACTACGGTCAACAAAGCCAAAAGATTATAGATAGATCTTATCAAGCTAGTATGGGTATAATATCTGGTATAGCTAAACAACAGGAAGAAGATAGAAGAAAAAGTGAAGAAGCTATGTTGTTAGGTGACGCTACAGCAGAACAGCTAACTAAAGAATATACTAAAAAATTAGGTAGTGCAAGTGCTGAAACTAAAGCTCAATTAACTGCTTATGCTAGAGAACAAGCTCAATTAATAGGTGCTGCTAAAACAAAAGCTTTTGCTCCAGGAGCCACTCAAGCAGATAAAGATAATTACTATAAAACATTGTCTCAAGGAACTTCTAATTTAGAAGCTATAGCAACGTATAGTACATTAGCTGCTAAAGATTTAAACACCTATAAAAGTCACTTAAGTGGTGTGAGAAATGGAACTTCGCTAGGTACTATAACTAGAGATGCTTTAAATAACAATAAAGATATATCTTTCAATGCAGGTTTAGCTAGTGGGTTAGCTAAAGACATAAAAATTGTAAATGACTCTAATGGTCATGCTGTTATAAGTTTTACTGATCAAAATGGTGAAGTTCAAAGCCAAGATATATGGGCAGCTAATGAAGCTTTCAAACAAACAGGAACAACTATACAAAGCCAAGTGATAACTGAAGATGATTTAATAACTAATCAAAAAGTACTAGATGGCATTGAAAAACAAATAAATGGATTCAATGATATTAAATCAACATCTGAAATTGTGGAAACTATCGACTTAAACAACAACAGTAAAAAGAGAGTTAAAAGATCTAAAAGAGTTGACGTTGGGGATAACTTATATAATAACCATAAAGATTTTTTAGGACAAGAAACTAAAAACAGTGACTTTAATAAAAAGTGGGATCAATTAAATAACTTAGGGTATTTAAATGATCCTTTTGCTAAAGGTGAAGAAGGTAAATATAAGAATATATCATGGAATACTTTTAACCAACAAAACGTAGATAAAGCAGTTGAAAGTATAAATAATAACAAGAGATTTAGAGAGTTAGATCCAACTCAAGATACTCCTTTTACTAAAGAAGATTATTTAAACGTTCAAAGTGATATTAGAGATTATGCTGCTAGATCTTATGCTAATTTTTTAGACTCAAGATTTGGTCAAGAAAAAGACGAAGTTTTAGAATCAACAACTATTTACCAAAAAGGAGATACAGAAGGACAAAAAAAGTTAGAAGACTATACTGAAATATACAACACAAGTACTGGAATATCCAGTTTGTATGAAAAATTTAATAAATCAAAAGGTTCTACTAGTATACCAGCTGTTAAAATAAACTCTGTTGGTGAATTAATGGGTTTTCCTTCAGTAGGTCTTACTACGGATCAAACTCTAATTAAAGATCAACTACAAAAAGAAGTTAAAAAAGCACAAGACTTAATAACTAAATATAATGGTAGATTTCACACATTAGGAGGTACAAAATCCAATCGGATTGACGTTAATAATGACGAACAACCTGTGTTAGAAATAACTGAAAACGGTATTATGTTTAACATATACGATGATAAAGGAAAAGTTTATACAAAATACAACCTAAGTGATCCTAATCAGATACTTAATTTTGAAAATAATTTAATAGGTCAAGAGACAGGTGTTGTAATTAATAATAAGACTTCAGCTTTAAATACTTTAACTAATTAATATGTACGAAATAAACGGTGTAGAAGTTACTTACGAAGATCTTTTAGGTAAAGCAGAAGAACTTGGTTTAACTTTTGATGAACTACTTGAGAAAAATCCAAGTATAAAATCAAAAAGCGTTGAATCTTCAAACAATATAATACAACAACCTGTAAGTATAGATACTGAACCAGAGAAAAAGCAAGAAAAAGCAGAGATTGATGTTCATGGTTGGATGGAAAGTGAAGAAGATGTTTTTAACCAAACACCTAGTGAACTTAAAAAGACTTTGACAGCGGCTTATCCAGACTATCAATTTAGCACAAGGTATGAAACAACTAATCCTTTTTTAACAAGTATAGGTTTAGAAAAGGCAGCTGCAGAAGCTTTTGATTACTATAAAGATAAAGAAACAGGTGTTAGGATGATAGATCCTAAATCTGGTAGTACTTTGTTTATACCTAATTTATCATCTTATAAAAAAGAAGATTACGATAAAATAGTTGAACAAGCTAAAAGTAAAATCAAAGGTTTTGTAGAAGAAAAAGGTATTGACGAAAAAGCGTATATAGATAGATTAAAAAAGCAAAAAGACTTATTAGAAAAAGTTGATCAACAAACAGCACTAACACTTGAAGAGCAACAAGAAATAGGTAACAAATACAAAGATAATAGTATATTTCAACCTTTTGAAGAAGTTCAAACAGTGACAGGACAAATACCTGGAGCTAGTGGCTCAGTTAGAAAGCAAGTAACTGTTTTTCCTTACCAAGAAGATTTAAAGCTTGCTAAAGAGTTAATGATAGAGCAAATAGCACAAGAAAATCTAAAAAGATCTCCTGATAATCAATTACCTAAAGAACCAAGCGAGTTAGAAGTTCAAAACTTTACTAGAAAAAACTTAATGGATAGAGAGATTTATCAAATAAAAGATGATAAATTTACTAAATATCTTCAAGATAATGACGAGGAAATGCAAGCTGTTTTAAAGTTCTATAAAGCAGCTGAAAAAACTAAAGAAATAAAAGAAATAGCTCCACTGCAAGAAATACAAGAAGCAGGTATACAAAAATTAAATTCTGCAGAAGTGTTAGGTAATAGAGTTATTGTAGAAGACTTTGAAGATATATATTTAACACCTGGTAAAAACTGGATTCCGGATGAAGGAGAAGAGTTAATAGAACTTGATAATGGTAAACTTGCACCTAAGTCTAAGCTAGATGAATATGTTTTAGCTTCTAACAGTTTAAGAAATCAAAAACAAGTTTTACTAGATAGACAAAAGTTAATAGATTCTAAGACAGACAAAATAAAAGATATAGATGCTCAGTTTGATTTACTAAGAAGAGATTACGACAACTGGAATAAATTTGCTTATAATGTAACTACAGGTTTTACAAGTATAGGAGCTGGATTAGCTTATGGTGTTGGTAAAGCTGTTCAAGGTTTTACATACATGTCTGAAATGGATGAAGATCATTCTATGTCTGGTGCTGTTGGAGATTTTTTAGATAAAAAAGCTTTAGAGTTTACTGAATTTAAAGAAAAAACTAGAGATAAGCTTGCTAAAGATGTTTCTTTTGAAAACGCGTTTAGCTCTGCTAGTTCATTTGGTAATTTTGTTGCTCAAGAAATGGGACAACAGCTACCTATATTAGCTACTATAATAGCTTCAGGTGGAACTGCTTCACCATATGTTATAGGTGGTTACTCTGCTGGTGAGAAGTATATGGAGATGGACGTAGAAGATATTAAATCAGGTAAAGAAAGAAGTGAATTAGAGAAGTTTGGTGTTTCAGCTGGATATGGTCTAGCTGAGTCAGTGTTTGAAAGATTAACTACTGTTGAAATATTGAAAAGAGGTAAAAACTATCTTAGAAACGCTAAAGATGGAAGAGTACTTTTCAAAGATATGAATGAAGCTATAAAGCAGCAGTTTAAAGAACAAGGTAAAAGAGTATTTGTATCAGAGCCTGCATTAGAATCTTTTGGTGAAGGTATGACTCAGATGACTCAAAACCTGTTAGACGGTAAACCAATAATGGAAAACGTTGACCACGCTATGTTTACCGGTGGTATGATGGGTGTTGGAATGTCTGCGTCACCTGTTATGTACGGTATGGCTATAGCTAAATTTCAAGATCCTAATCTATATAAAGAATATAATTCTACCATAAGTGAAATTGCTAAAATAAACATTAAGCTTGATAGTGATAACCTTACTAATAACACTAGAAGCATATTACGAAAAGAAAGAAGAGAACTATCTAAAAAAGCAGAAGAAAATTTAATGGACATAGAAAAATTAACTATTAATTCTATGTCACCTAAATCTTTTGAAAAATACAATGAGATAAGCGTAAAGCAAGAAGAACTCAGAAATGAAGCTGAAAAAGTAATAAATAATGACCAATTAAATAAACAAGATAAACAAAAGGAATTAAGAAAACTTCAAACTGAATTTAATAATATTCAAAATTCAAGAGACATCTATAGAAATCATAAATCTTTTGGTAATAAATTTGCTTTATTAGAATCAGGAACAGAGCAAGATCAAGTTAGATATCAAGAGTTAAAACAGCAAGCTATAGAAAACATTAGAATTAAAAAAAATGAATCAGCTGATTTTGTTCCAGACAGTAAAGAAGTAAATCAAGAAGCTTATAATTTATTTTTACAAGATCAAATAATCGATAGAGTAAATCAAGCAAATAAAAGTAAAGGTATTAATATAGAATTAGTTGAGAAAAATAAAGATGCTTTAGAATTAGTTAATGAATCTAATTTAAGTGATAAAGATAAAAAAGAGTTAATAGAAGGTATAAATAATGGTTCTCTAAACGGTGTAGACAATATAGGTGGTTCTAGTTATATATTTATGCAAAACGCTATATCTAACGAAAGATCTTCTACCTCTGTACATGAACCTGGTCACGAAGTTTTTAAACAAATATTAAATACTGACGCGGGTAGTTTTAAATTTTTGCAAGAAGAAGTTACAAATTGGTTAGCTAAAAACGATAGAGATATGCTTAGTGTTATATATAACAATATGACTAAGTCAGATGATCAAATGCTTCAATCTGAAGAGTTTGTTATGGAGTTTTTAGAGCAGATTGATCAAGGAAATATAAATTTTGATAAAACCGCTAATAAACAATTAGCTTCATTATTTGGTTTTATGTCTAGCAAAGCTATGAAAGAAAATGGTTTTGACTTAGATCTAAAAGGACAAGAAGATGCGGTTAGTTTTCTAATAAATTTAGCTGGTAAAATTAAAACTGGAACTTTAACAGAGCAAGATATAGTAGAAGCTAGAGAGTCTAAAGTTATACAAAAAGTAAAAGAAGACACTAATGAAGCTATTATTAAAAATGTTTTAAAAGAGGTTGGTCTTAAAAAATCAATGTCGGAAACTCCTGAAGAAAGAAAGTCTAGGCAAGATAATAGAAACAAACTTTTAGATAAAGTATATAATGAACAAGCTTTAGACGAAGATGGAAAACCAGTTAGTAAACAAGAGTTTGGTGAATTTTTAGAAACTAGAGAAGGTAAAGATTTTGTAGCTGAAGTTTTAATGATGTCTTATAACGACATGTTAGCTATAGTTAAAGGTGATGAGCTTAAAGTAGATTTTAATCCACTAATAAAACATATAGAAGCTTTTAACCCACAAAAGAAAGTTACAGAAGGTAAGTTTGATCTAAAAGGTTATTTTGGTAGATTTTTAAAATTAAAAACACAAACAGGTTCTAAGCAAGTAGCTAAAACAGACGCACCAAAAGGTACTATAAGAATAGATCAAAAAAGAGAAGGAGCAAGAGATATTGATATAGAAGATAAATCAACAACACCTGATATAGATACTAAAGCTGAATTAAACTTTAGAAATAAACTAAAAATAAAAACAGGTGGAGATTTATATAATTCTATACTTAAAAAAGCTAAAATAATTTTAAGTACTTTATCTACTAATTTAACTGTACCTAAAACAAATATAACTTTAAAAGAAGTAAAAGCTGAGTTACAGAAAAACCCTAATAATAGTAAAGCTATAGGTAACTTAAATAAAATATTTAAAGATTTTAGAAAAACTTTAAAAAATGCTTTTGATACTCAATTGTTTAAAGAGATTAAAGATTCTATGGGTACTAGAGAGGCTTATAATGAATATTTAAGATCTAACAAGGAAGCTATACTAACAGGTTTACCCATAGCTGATTTAGTAGCTATGCAAAAGGCTAAAGGTGCTGATAAAATATTAGCTAAACCTATTAAAGAAAACTTATCACCTAACGAAATAAAACAATACGAAGGAAGTGCTAATTTAATGTATACTAGCCCAACATCTGGTCCTACAGTATATGAAAGATTAAATCCTGGTGATAAAGAGTTTGTTGATTTTTTCAATGTTAGAGGTAGAAAAGATGCTTTAGCTAGAAACATAGCAGGTAAACTAGGTGAAGATGCTACTATGGAAACTTTAGCTAGCGAAGATGTAATGGATGCGTTTCTTACTAAAAACCCTACATTAAAACAAATACCTACAGATATGCTTAGTAATTCTATTGCTCAAGCAATTGACTCTGGTGTTAGTTTAAAGTTTAGTAGCAATGCTCAAAAAGAAGTGTTTAAAGAATATGGTAATGATTTTGTTGAAAACTTAAAAGAACAAAACCTAGGTGTTAATAGAAAATCTATTGAAGCTGCTTTATATAAAACATTTATAAATGAAAACCCTACTAAAGTATGGGGTAAAACAATAGAAGAGCAACAAAAAACATTATCTAAATTTGCAAAAGACTTAGTTAACCCTGTTAAAAAATATTTAAAACCAGAAGGTAAAAGATCACTTAAAGCTTTAAAAGCTGTTCCAGATTTTGGGGAGTTTACGTTAGAAGAAATAGCACAGAAAGAATTAGATACAAACTTAATTAAAATTTTGGATCTAAAAAAAGATGGTGTAAAAAGTTTAGCTGAAGAATCAGAAACTCCTGAAAATGTAACTCTTATGAGAGAGTTAGAAGCTGACTTTATAAATCATTTAGTAAGTAAATATGGAAAAGTAAAAGCTGTTAAAATAGCTCTTACAATGTTAAAAGGTCATAATGCTACTTCAGGTAAAATCGCAGCTACAAGTTTAGGTACTCTTAGCGAAATTAATGAAAAAGGAAAAAAGAGACAACCAAGATATCAATATTTTGAAGGTTTAGAAGATTTTGTAAACTCTACTTTAAACACTATACCAGGTGTAGAAATAGATATAGATTATACTAAAGGTGATTCACCAAAAGCTTTTATTGAGTCTATAGTTATAGATGAAAAGCCTATTAAACCATTTGATAGTAGAGAAAGTCAAACTTCTAAAAGCAAAGAACACTTTGAAGAGACTTACGATAAAAGAGAAAAAGAATCTCAAGAAGCTTGGGATGTTTTAACAGAGTATTTAGAGTTCATGTATAAAAATGGTAATAACCTAAGTTTTGCTCTAACAATGATGGCTTTAAAAAGTAACATGGATACTATATTGAAATCATCAGCTTTAGCTAAGTACTATTACGTGGGTCCAAAGATGAGCCCTAGTAAACTAAGGTATGAGCACATGATACCTACTGAGTATGTAGCTTTAAAACTAACTCAACATTTCGTTGGTGAAAAAATAGATCTACAAGCTTTAAAAGATAAGTACAATGTAGCTATAATACCAAAGACAATGGATGAGAATATAAATGTTCAGCTACAAAAATCTATGCCTTCTTTTTGGAACGAAACATTGTCTGAAACTGAAAGATATTTTAACGATTTAATGTTAGGTTATCAAAATATGTATGCTTTAGAAGTTGTTGGAGGTAAAGACAAGGGTAAAATTATTGGTGAAAACTTTTTAGAATTAAATGATGAGGTTATAAAAGCTAAAGATTCTAATATAGAAACTTTATCTAATGACGTTGTTAAATTTAAAAAATCAGAAAGTAATAGTGATGTAATTGGTTATGCTAAAACAGTTGACGAAGCTTTATCAATCGCGCGTGATCCAAACGCTCCAGTTAAAAAGATTAGAGTATTTGACTTTGACGATACGCTAGCTACTACTAAGTCAGATGTTTTATTTACAGCACCTGATGGAACTAAAGGTAAGCTAAATGCTGAAGAGTTTGCTAAAGATGGTTCTAGATTATTAGAAGAAGGTTATGTATTTGACTTTTCAGAGTTTAATAAAGTAACTAATGGTAAGCCAGGTCCATTATTAGATATAGCTAAAAAGATACAAGAAGCTAGAGGAACAGAAGATGTTTTTGTGTTAACTGCTAGAGCACCTGAAGCCCAGGTAGCTATTAAAGAATTTTTAGATAGTGTAGGTTTAAACATACCGTTAGAAAATATAACTGGATTAGGTAATTCTACTGGCGCTGCTAAAGCTAAATGGATAGTTGATAAAGCAGCTAAAGGCTATAATGATTTTTACTTTGCAGATGATGCTTACCAAAATGTTAAAGCTGTTCAAGATGCTTTAGATCAAATAGATGTTAAGTCAAAAGTACAACAAGCTAAATTAAAGTTTAGTAAAAGTGTTAACGAAGACTTTAATAAAATAATAGAACAGACTACAGGTATTGCATCGGAAAAAAGATATTCAAGAGCAAAAGCAAAAGTTAGAGGCGCTGGTAAAGGTAATAAAAAATTCTTTATACCTTACTCAGCTGAAGACTTTATGGGATTAATATACCCATTGTTAAGTAAAGGTAGTTTAGGTGATAGTCAAATGGCTTGGTTTAAAGAGCATTTATTAGATCCATACGCTAGAGCTATGGAAAATGTTTCAAGATCTAGAATCAACTTACTTCAAGATTTTAAAGCACTTAAAAAAGGTTTACAAGTACCTAAAGACTTAAGAAAAATAAACGAAAATGGATTTACTAATGAACAAGCTGTTAGAGTTTACTTGTTTAATAAAACAGGTAATACTGTTCCAGGATTGTCAAAAACAGATATGCAAGAGTTGCTAGATACTGTTAATTCAGACGGACTGTTAAAAGCTTTTGCGGATGAAATACTAAACTTAACTAAAGGAGATGGTTACGCTAAGCCAGGTAATGACTGGTTAGCAGGTACAATAACAACAGACTTGTTAGATGTATTAAACAATGTTAAAAGGGCTAAGTATTTAGATCAGTCTGGATTTACAAAAAATGCTGAGTTAATATTTAGTGAAGAAAACTTGAATAAGCTAGAAGCTGCCTACGGTGAAAAGTACAGAGATGCAATGGAAAACATACTTAAACGTATGAAGTCTGGAAAGAATAGATTATTTAGTGGTAATAGATTAAGTAATAGAGTTTTAGATTATATAAATGGATCTATTGGTGCTATAATGTTTTTTAATACTAGATCAGCTGTATTACAAACTATATCTAACATAAACTTTTTAAACTGGAGCTTTAACAACCCTATAAAAGCTGGTAAAGCGTTTGCTAATCAACCTCAATATTGGAAAGATTTTATGGAGTTAATGAATTCTGATTATTTAGTTGATAGACGTAATGGTTTAAAAATAAACATAAGTGAAAATGAAATAGCTGATGCTGCTGCTACTAGTAAAAATAAAGCTAAAGCAGCTATGAGTTATATACTTCAAAAAGGTTTTTTACCAACTCAATTCGCTGATAGTTTTGCTATAGCTTCAGGTGGCGCTACGTTTTACCGTAATAGAATAAATGATCTTATTAAAAATGAAGGTTTAACAGAAGCTGAAGCTAAAAAGAAAGCAATGCTTGAGTTTAGACAAGTAGCTGAAACATCTCAACA
>Ga0208645_1001477_pt1 | contig 20438 bp, 26 predicted proteins | sample VirMetDEL_Sep_01_FD_184519 | JGI IMG/M metagenome (GOLD analysis project Ga0208645, IMG submission 184519) | Aqueous microbial communities from the Delaware River and Bay under freshwater to marine salinity gradient to study organic matter... | ecosystem: Environmental > Aquatic > Marine >... | reverse complement strand
CAATATCAATCTCCTCCTTCATCATATATAGTGGTAATTGGTTCATCTTCAAGAAAGGGAATAACTCATTAATAGCAATTTGGAAATCACTTGTTCCAGTTCCTTCCGACTTTGAAGCACTAGCATTTAAATATAGATATGGTGCTAATTTATATTCCCTATCACCTGGTTCCTTATTAAGAGCATCAATTTCATAACCAGTATCAATTGAATATCCACTTGCTTCATTTACACTATCAGTTCTACCACTACCACTACTAGCATTAGCACCAAGTTCATAATCCCATTTACGACACATAATACGTCCAGTTGAAATACCTTCACGTTGTTTATTATGCTGGGGATTTACAAAAGATGAACGAAAACTCATAAAATGGTTGTATCCATCAGTTTCACATATAGTTTTAGTTCCTACTTTGAGGACTGCCCTATCCACTAACGAGTGAATACCAATATTAGGAGGGAGAATAGTAAGTGCTTTACTACCACTTGTAATATCTAAACCAAAAATAAGTTTGCTATTAGAATGGAGAATACCTTTATTTTGAAGACGGAAACGAGCAAAACTTTCCGAAAATACGACCGGTTCTAAAATATCAGTTTCAACATCCATTTGAGTATTAATAGGCATAGCACCAATACGCATTAGATCTGGCACATTAGAAGGTGCTTGAACTCCTGGCGTGCTAACATCAAGAGAAGCACTTTCAGTTGTAGTTGGGGGTGTTGTATCATCATCCATACTTGACATATTTATATTTATAATATATAAATAAATAATAAAAATAAAATTTTAAAAATATATCAATAGATTATTAATTTTTTCAAAATTAATTCAGTTTATTAGCAATAATTCAAATATGAATATTATATCTTTATCATACCATATGAGTGGATTATCATACATACAAGTTTAATATAAAATTCATATATGAATTTATCTTTTAGATAAATAACCTATGGTGAATTAATATGATAATAAATTATGTGATTATCTGAACTCCCTGTGAATTAAATACCATAGTTTGCTTAGATTTAACAAACATATAAACACTTGTAGGGTTATCATCCACTAAGTCAGTATCCATTTGAAGACCGAATTGTGTTGATCTGAAATCGATTCCTTGATTACTAATAGTATCAAAAGCAACTCCTACACCTACACCAGCACCACCATCAATATATTTGTTATAACTATTAGCAGGGGTTTTTGCTCCTAAATCAACAACACTATTTTCCGGACATACAAGCGAACGTGTATTTTTATTAAATGACTGAATAGCATTAATATAATTGCGGTAAATTTGACTATCAGGGAAGTTATTATCAGCACTTTGTTTTTGCACTGAATCAATATTGTATTCTAATGGCATGCGTTCTCCTCCACGAGTGAAAATAACTTGGAAAATTTTTGCTACACTATTATCAGCACGTTTAGGATAATAAGTTGTCATACCATTATAACTTCTATTATTAATATGAGATGATGTAATAAAATTACAAAATACACTTAATACACGAGATAATCCAAGTGAAAAGTTAATAATAGCATTAGTGGAATTAAAGGTAGTGTAATATGACGAAATAGAGTTGTATTCAAATGTTTGACCTTGTCCTGCTGTTTTTTGAAGTTGTGCTAAATCACTTGCTGCCGGTGTTTGGACTTCACAACAAAGTGATAGTTTTTGGTATTCATAAAAAGCATTGGAGATTTGAGTTCCAACACCATCAGTTGAATATAATACATTATTGTCTGGTGCTAAATGGACTTCAAAAATTAAACCACCAACTCCCCAATCCCTAGCAAGTGGTATTGGAGGTGAACCATTTAATAGACCACATGGTAGTGATAAACTAAATGTCATAGTATTAGTTTTAAGAGATTTAGCATTATCAACTACACCAGTTTTAATTGCCTTACTATTTAATACTTGAAGGGTCTGATTATTGTTAAACGTAAGACCATCATTGAGATCATTAGTAGCAGATAAGTAGGAAGACATAAACCTATTGTAGTCCCTAATGTGTTCTATGGTCTGATTTGTTGCTTGACTTTTGATAACAAGTTGATCTATGGTAGAATATAGTGAAGTTCTACCATCCATTGATAAACTGGCATTAGCACTACCTAATGCTCCTTCACCATTTAAAACTTTAAATTGACCTACAAGACGAAGTGTTTGACCGAGTAAATAACGTTGCTGTTCTCCAATAATAAACTGAATGACTGGTTGTCCGTTTTTAAAAGACAACTTGCCATCACTAGTTACATTGGAAGGCACGATTTCTAAATGTTGATTAGATTGACCTGACATTATAATAATAGTAATATTATATTATTTTTATAATAAATATTTTAAAAAAATATAATTAAGTTTTAATATAATATTTTCTATACTTGCGATTATCATTTAGATCTTTATTATATATTAATAAATATTGTCCTTTACTGCTATTTAATGGTTTTAAATATCTATCTTGTCCCTTAGACCATACTTTGTCTACATAATAAACATACCTTTCATCAATTTCTATAATACCATCTTGGTCGTAAGTAGGATATTCTAATTCCTTATATGTTGGTTTTCCACTAGTATTATTATTTGTTTTAGGATATTTACCATAATGACGTTTATGTTTATAACTCCAATTGTCTACAATATATTTTATTTCTTCATATGATTTATCTGGATATCTTTTACAAAAATATCTATATGTATTATATTGTTGTGTTCCACTTATATATGGATTATCATATTGTTTCGTTTTTGCCATTTAATTTATATATAAATTTATCTTTAAACTTGGATTTAAGCATAGCACACCTTCGGTTAAACTTGGAGAGAAATGCCATTTGCCGTAAATTCAATTCTACGGAGGTGTGCAACATAATTATTCCATAGTTTATTTTTCTGTGGTGTTCCAGCAGTATATTCAACTTGAAGGTTAAAGTCCTTACCACGTGTATCATATACACCATTATGGAGTGAAAGAGCACGTCCTATAACAAAATTTTCTTGGAAACCAAGGAAGGAGTAAGGAATAATATTTGACATTGAAAGTGCCTTTTCAAGTTCAATTAATCCCTGCTGTCCTACTGCCATTTGAGTAGCAGTTTTACTAGTATCAACTTTTCTACTTGGATTTAACTTGCCGTCATAGAAAAATTGGTAATCTTGTAGGCGGTCAATAATCCCTACAAGACCACTCTTATCACTATTCATTACCCTATCACCAGTAGCATCATTATCATCAAAATAAGTGTATGTGTCCTTACCAGTAATCCTATCAGCACTATTATAAGTTGTAGCATCAGTTGGAACGGAGAGGATTGCCTTTGCCCTTGACATATTTAGGGGTAATCTAATATTAGCAACAATATCACTAGCAAGTTGAGAATACTTAAAATTAGTAAAACTAAGAAAATCATAATTCATACTACCTCCTTCCTTCATCATTTTCATCATTGTATTTTTATAACCTTGTGGCATTTCAAGTTGCTGTAATACAAGTTCGCAATCACTAAGAGTATATGAAGCATCATAACTAGATTCATTTTCAACCGCATTAGATACAAGACCAAATGTTCCTAATGGTGTAACATCAACGGCAACTTGTCCGGAAGCACTAAATTCAAGTTGAACTAAACCATTAGTAGCACAAGCACTAATCTGTGAAATCTTACAAACTGGTGCTGGAACAATAGGTGTTCCATCTGATAATTTTACAAACTGGATTTCTTCACCAACACAAAAAGGCACGCTATCAACACTCTTAATTAAATTATCATTAGCAAGGAAAATAGATTGGAAATCACCAGCAGTTCCAGTTGCGTCCGGTCCTTCAAGAGAACCATTCTTGGAATGATAAATAGGCATAAATGTATGACGTTTAAGACGCATTACTTGGTCTAACTGCCTCATGACCTTATTATTATCCTCTAATAAAATATCTATTTGTAGTCCCTCCGTCATCATAACTGGAAATACCTTCGAATTTTGGAAAATACCAGTTTGGATTGGTAGTAAGCATTTTACTTTAAGGAAATCATCATCACTCCATTCTGTTGAAGTAGCACCAGTTTTAACCTTAAAATAAGGATTTTCAATTACATTATTTTTATGACTTTCAGTTCCACCACAAGTGCCTCGTGTTCCTACACTATGAAAAGTAGAACCTTCGGTAAGGGCACGCTTTTTACGTAATACATCATTAGTTTCATATGTATACTTTACATTAGTTAAAACATTGTAATTTTGTAGTTCTTCAAGTAAAATTTTTCCAGCACCACCAGAATAGATGCGAATATCCTTAATTAAACTCTGTGCTCCTAGTGTTTCATCAAGTTGAAGTTTGGTTGGGAGTTTGCCACTTGGTAGTTTAAGTTTAACGTCCCATTTTAAATAACATTCTCTTGGTTGGATAAATTCAACACCAGAAGGAATTTCAAAAATGATACGTTGTCCTGCTGAATATTCTAAACCATTCTGCGAAGGAATGCTAATAGATTTCTGGGAGATGGGGATTTTATCATCGGTCTGCCAATAACTCATTTGTATATATTATAAATATAAAATATTTTAAAATAAAAAATAATAAAAAATTTTAAAAACCGAAGGTTGAACTATGTTAAAAAGCACCAATACCAGTTCCAGTCGTTAATTTGTGTGTATCAGTTTGTGCTGATGCAAGAAATCCAGTTCCAGCAAGTGATGGTGGAACTTCATAATTAATTTGGTTTTTCTCATAATCACCTTTATCATTTTGTTCTTGTGTATCAGAATCTTTAATAGCATCATATGTAGATATACCAGCACCAACTAATTGAGTGACTGCGGCAACTGGGGCAAGAAAAGGTAAGGCAACACTCGCTACATCAAGTGCCGTAGCACCTATGGTAATCGCATTACCAACTTCATCCATAGTTGACGCACCAGTTCCACCTAAAAATCCACCCTTTTTACCAATATTTTCAAAATCTTTATATAAATCAATGGCACCTCCAACATTAGCAATGCCTTTTCCAAGGGCGGTTCCAGCAATAGATTTTGCTTCAACACCTAAAAGTTTAGTAGCAACAGCACCAGTTCCACCTTTAACATCCTCTAATCCAACAGCAGCAAGACCTTCTGCTTTTGAACCAACATCCTCAGCAGTATTAACTGCCTCTGGTCTTAATTCACCAAAATTAACCTTAGCATTTTTTAAATCTTCTTCACTTAAATCTGCTGTTGATTGAACCCCAACAAATCCACCAGTTTCATTTCGTGCTAAACCACCTGCCGCAGTTTTAGTAAAACTTGCTGCCGGTGTATAACCTGCTTCACCAATTTCAATACCATTATCTAAACCCATTGCTTTTGCTCCAATATTTTCAATAGTAGCACCAACTTTTTCACTAGCAGCATCAACACCACTTTTAACACTATCAATTGTAGCATTAACACCACTACTAATTTTATTACTAAATTTAGCAGCATCTACACTTGCTAATTTATAATATGAACCTCCACCAATAGTTTTTACACGTTGTGCTGTATCATAAATACTCTTCATTGTAGTTCCAGCACCAGCAGTATCTAATACACCATGATACCAACTCTGACCTTCCTTTTCTGCTTCATCAATCTTTTTAGTTTTTTCCCATTCTCTTGTATTAGCAGCATTTTGATCTCTAATATTATCATTAGCATCCCTTGCCCCACGTAGTAGCATATTTGCTTGTTCGAAACCTGACATATTTATATATAAATATAAATAAAATATTATTTAATTTTTTTTTTCAAAAACTTCGGTATTTGTTTTTTCAGCATTAGGATCTTTATATCCACCTACACCAACAACCTTTTCAAAATTATGATACATAATGGGTGGATTATCTTGTAATGACATATAACAAAAATCATAGCGATTAGGTGTTGCTTGACGATACATTTTTAACCAATTATCAGCACCACCAAACAAATCACCATATTCCTCTGCTATGGCAAGTAATTCCTTTTGATTTGGAAATGGACTGCCAACAATTACGTCCGTAGCATTTGCTCTAATAATAGGTGATACACTACCCTTAAATTTTTGTGAAGATATAATAAGTAGTTTAATATTAAAGTGTCGATAGCGACTACATAAATGATTAATTTTACTTTCACGTTTAATACTACCTAAACAATCATCTAATACTAATGCCATTTGTGGTTGGTCTTCCTTATCAAAACTTTTTTGTCTATCAATTAAACCATCTATAATAGTATCACTATAATAATCGTATACATTAAATGCCTTATTTAAAAATCTTGAAGTTACATCATTTTTAATTGTATTACTTATTATTTGGACGTCATCAAAAAATTCTTGTCCGTAGCATAAATCGGAAAGCAGAAGGTTCGATATGATTGTGCTTTTACCTGTCTTAACTGGCGAAATCATAAGTAATAATGCTCCACCACCAGCAACACCAACTCCAACATTAGGTAGATTAGGATGGTGAGGTTTTGCTTTTACTCCGTCTGGTTCAACAACTGGTAATATCTTAGGTATGAATGCTTTTGAATTATTCATTATAATACTATATTAATATTTAATTTTTATAAAGATAAATTTAAATATTATTCATATATAAATATGGTATCTGTTAAAATATCTAAAAGTGATAAACCTAAAAAAAAATACAAAGCAGTATTTACACGTGATAATGGTAGAACAAAAACAACATATTTCGGAAGTGCCGGCATGGATGACTATACTAAAACAAAGGATAAGGAGCAACGTAAAAGGTATTTAGATAGACATAGGAAAAATGAAAATTGGAATGATTATATGAGTGCTGGATCACTAAGTAGATATATCTTATGGGGAAATAGCACAAGCATAAGAGAAAATATAAAAACTTATAAAAATAAATTTAATTTATCATAGATTAAAACATTATAAATGTTTTTCAAAATAATTCATATATGAATTAATCTTTTAGATTAATAACCTATGGTGAATTTATTATGTTAAATCTTTAATTGAAGGTTCTGGTTCCATTTCAACACTAATATTTGATTTAGTTTTTGGTATCAATCTAGGTGTTCGTTGTGCTTCCACTTCATCTAATATTTCATCTTCCTTATTTAAAATGTCTTGCTCTTTTTTAGTCATTTTTTTTAATTTATCATTTTGTTTTTTTGCTTGGTCTTTTAAACTTTTCATTTCATCTTCATTGGGTGGTCTTCTCTCGCAAGAGAAAATATAACATAAATTAACTTTACAATGACACTTTGACTGCCATATCACAAGTAATAAACTACCTACTGCTCCTAATATTAATACTACCGCGCCAGCAAGTTGATCTACACTCATAGGATCAATAACAATAAAATCTTCATCATTACTATCTGACATGTTATATTAATATGATGATATATTATTATATGAAACTATTTTTCTAAAATCATTTTAACTTCATCTAATTTAGTTTGTAAGTCCTTAACTTGTTGTTGTAAAAAACAAATTTTCATATCGCGTTCCTTAATTTTGAAAAAATCAAAATAAACATATTGCCACCACCAAAACATTTATATTAATAATTAGATTTTTTTTTAGGTATTTTTTTTTTAGTATTTTTGTTTGGTGTGCTTTCCTTACTATTGCTTACCTTACCAAACACTTCACTATGTTTAACTTTTTTATTACGTTCAACACTACCCTTCATATCATAATAATCCTTTGGTGCTGGTTTGTATTTTTTTGGCATTATATATTAAACATTTTTTTTTTAATTTTATTCACTTTTTTTTAAAATATATTTTATAAATATAAAGATGAGTTATATTGTTTGTAGCAATTCCACGTTTGACAACGAGCAACTAACCGGCATTAGTAGTCCAAATAGTTTTCAAAATCATTTTAAATCTCCATTAGAGATTGAACCTAATAGTGAAGTGGCAGTTGAAAGTGTCAAGATTAATAGAAAAGATGAATTTGATATTACACCTAATGATGAATTTTATGTTTATTTTGGTGAAGAATTAACCACAAGTATTTTAAGTGGTAGTGCTACGACAAATGGAGTTAAAGTAGATGTAGCACCTGGCACATATTCAAGAAAACAATTAGCATTTGCTTTGCAAACAGCACTTAATAAAGCACCTATTAATCCTGCTTTTGCTGGTAATTGTAGTGTAGCATTACAACAAGATGGAAGTTTAGAATATGATGGTTTTGAATTTACTTTTACTGGTCGTGATACTACAACTGATCTTGCTGCCGTAATTGAAGAAACACAAGTTGTTGAGGCAAATAGTTATAGTGTAAAATTTAATATTGATAACGCACCAACAGAAGCATTTTCATATGATAAAACAAATGGTTCATTCACTTGTAATGCTTCAACTACTGGTAATGTATTTGCTGGTAATTATTTCCGTAGTCAAAGTGCTGGTAGATTTCAAACAAAACCATTAGCAAATTGTAGCGGTGTATTAAGTGTAGATATTACTAATGCTTCGGTAAATGGTAGTATGGGTAGTTTTATGATTGGTTTAAGCAGACCAACAACAACATATTATAATAATGCTTATCCTAGTTATATTAATAATGGAGAACAAAATAATGATAAATATAGGAGACACGCATTTTGTGATTATTGGATTACATATGGTGGTGCTAGTGATGATGGACCTGCTACTAAACTTGACAAATTACAAGTATGGCAATGGGGTAAAGATAATGCTGATAGAGGGTGGAATATTAAAGAGGTTAAATATTATGAAGATAGTGGTAATACATTTACTAGTGTTATTGATGCTACTAAAATTAATGCTAGTAGTTTAAATCATATTATATGGCAATTAGATGGTAATGAACTTAAATTATTTATTAGTCAAACAACAAGTATTAGTGCTGGTAAAACATTTGCTCTTGTTGATAGTAGTGCTACTACTAGTGGTGCCGACACAGAATTTAATTTTGCTCCAATGGGTAATACCGAAGAATATTTAAGTCCTGTATTTGCCCTAAGACAAGAAAATCAAGTATTAAAAATAAACACATATGATGCTTTTGATTTACCATTATATAGTTTTCCAACCACTAAAACAACTACATTAACAGCATCTAATTATCCAATTAATAATCAATTGATTGCTGGTAAAGATTGGTGGAGTAATGCGGAGATTACGGAGCGAGGACGCGATGAATTAAGATTTAATGAACTTAGACCTTCAACATTATGGTATGGAAATGCCAACGCACCTGCTTCGTATAGATATAAAAATACTAATGCTAGTGGTATTATTGATTATAGTGTTGTAATTATTCCAAATCAAGAACTATATGATACTAATGTTAGTCAATATTCACAACAACTATATGTTATACCAACTGGTTTCACTAATCCAAATATGGGACGCATACTTGGTTTTTCAACCTTTTCACAAATCAAACAATCTGTTTATGGAACACCTGCTTCTGCTCCTTGGAAATCAACTACTCTTAAAAGTATTAATGCTGGGGAGTTTGCTGTAAGTAGTTGTTTTGTAAGAGTTAATGATTTAACATTTAGTAGTTTTAATGGTGCTAAATCTTCACGTAGTCAAATCTTATATCATATTCCACGTTTCACAAATGACGGAAAACAATATGGAGAACTATACTTTAATGCACCAGAGAAAACTTATATCAAATTAAATAATACTGATAAGTTAATGTTGAATAATATTAAGATTGATATTGTAAATAGAAACGAGAGTGTTGTTAGTGATTTAGATGGTGCGACGATTGTATGTCTTCATGTTAGACCAACTCGCAAATAAACCAAATAACATAAAATAAATTCCAATGTAATAAACTGGTATATCATCTTCTTCATATAACATTTTTATTTAATAATATTCATATATGAATTATCTTTAAATTTAGAATAATTTTAAATTTACTTAAAAAAATATTTATATAATATATATTATATAATGGATATGAATGATACTATTACCAATATTATTAAAACACAAAAACCATATCTTAAAGATACAAGTATTTCTCAATATGTCAAAAGCATTAAGCGTTTATATGACAAACTTGGTGGCGAAGATGAAAATTTTGACACATTTGATTTTGTTAAAGATGAAGACAAAGTCCATGAATATCTATCACAATTTTCATTCACCACACGGCGTAATTATTATAGTGCTATTATTACACTATTACAAAGTGAAGAAAAACCTGATAAATCACTAATTCAAAAATACGATACTATTGTAAGGGATAATAATAAAAAGTATGTAGAACAAAATGAAACTGGTGTTGTTAGTGAAAAACAAAAGGACAAACTTGTTCCTATGGAAAAGATTAATAGTTTGCTACAAAGTTTAAAAAATGAAAAATCACAAATGGAATATATCCTATTTAAACTATTGACACTACACCATTTACGAAATGAAGTTGCAACACTACGTAAAATTACACCAAGTGAATATAAAAAGTTAAAGGTAGAAGAACGTGAAGGTAATAATTTTATGGTTGTTGGAACAAAAAAGATTACTATTTATCGTAATGACTATAAAACAAATAAAAAGTATGGAACTATCAAGTTTGATATTACAGACAAGGAGTTTCAAAAAGAACTACGTGAATATCTTGATACATTAGATAACAATATTGTATTTCCATACAACGGAGATATTATGACAAAAAAGAGATTAACAAATCATTTAATGTATTATAGTAAGAAACATATTGGTATTGGACTATCTACTACCATGATTGCTAAAAGCATTCTAAGTTATAAGTATGCCGAACAGCAAAAGGGACAAAAGTTGGATGCAAAGGTAAGGGGACATAGTGTAAACGTTCAAAATGCTGTATATGTAAAATCACTACCAGAAGATTTAGTAGATGATGAAGTTGTTGATGAGGAAGATGATGAATAAATCATTTAATGATTTATAACCTTTGGTGAATAATTATTTTTTTAAGATCATTTGATATTGATGAATTAGTGTCATATATCCATTATTTAATAAATATGGAATAGAATATTTACCTTTACCAATTTGATCTTCCGGACAATCATCGATTAATATAATACCATCATCCTTCATTAAATTTTTTTCTATAACAATTTTAGCATCTTGTAAATGAACCTTACATGCTAGTTCACCACTTTCCAAATGATCCATATATAATAAATCAATTTTATCATTAAAATTGTTTAAAAAATCTGTTGATTTCATTTGTAATATTTTAACCTTATTGTTTTCACCAATCATAGTTTTAACAACTTTTATAGCATTAGGGCAAGGGTCAATAGTATATATGATATAGTTTTTATTCATTAAATTATCAGCAAATAATTTAGTAAAACAACCATCACTCCACGCCCACTTTTCAGCATCAAAAGGGTGCCAATCATTTGTATCATTTGATATACCCCAACTTTTAAAGGAACGTGAGGTTCCAAGTTCAACAATTACAATATTATTTTTATCTTTAATCATATCATATGCCTTTGTGAATGTTTCCTTTCGTTGAAGTAAATATTTTTCATATTTCATTTATCACAGATTACTTCGTTTATATTTATAATAGATATTTCTTTTGTTTTAAATTTTAATAATTTTTTTGGTTTGTATTTTTTTAATGGTAAATAATCACAACTTAATTGCCTCCAATGTCCTGTTGTATTTAGTTTAACATCATCGTGCGTTTGATTACAACAATTACAAATCAAAACATATTTAAACTTTTTGCTTTCAATAATATAATCTAAAAATGTATATATATCTTGTAATTTCCAATGTTGTAATACATCTTTTAATATACACAATTCAGCACATTTAATATTTTCTTTATCACCAAAAATGTCTAAATGTATAAAATTATATTTTTCATTAGTATTGTTAGTATTATGATAATCTATTATTTTTTTATAAACATCATATCCAGTATATTCAACATTTAAATCATCATATATATATTTACCACATTTAAAATCACCACAACCTAAATCAACTACACTTTTAATATTGTTTGTATCAATCCATTTTTTTATAAAAGGTATATATTCATCTAAATTATATTGTAATTCACTTCCAGGTCCGGAACTACCCATATATGTATCATTATTATTGTTTCCCCAAAAACAAGTTTCATAAACATTTGTAAAACTTTTTTCCATTTATTTAAACAATATATTATTATATTATTTAAGTAAATATGAAAATTAATGGTATTAGTTATTGCATTAAAAATGATAAAGATATAATCCAAAAATATTTATTGAATGGAAAACAATGGAATGAAGGTATTTATAAATCTATAATAGATATTATAAAACAAAATGATTTAAAACATTTTTTAAATGTAGGTTGTCATATAGGAACAATTGCTTTACCAGTATCAAAACATATAAATTTAGTATCTTGTGTAGAAGCATATAAACCTACATATGATTATTTACTTGAAAATATAGCATTAAACAAAATAAAAAATATAGAAACTTATAATTTTGCTCTTGGTAATAATAATGAAGATATTTATTTTATGGCAGAAAATCATACATGTCCGATTGAAAAATGTAATAGATTAAAAAATAATAGTGGAGGTCAGCACGTTTTTACCCAATATGATATAGATAATAAAATAAGGTCATCCCAATTATGTGATAAATCGGTCAAAAATAAAATGTATAAATTAGATGATACATCAATAGATAATTTTGATATTATGTTAGTTGATATTGAAGGTTGTGAATATGATTTTTTGTTAGGAGCAAAACAAAAGATAATGAAAAATAAACCAGTAATTATTATTGAGATTTGGAATGATAATAAGAGAAAAATGGAGAATATGGAGAAGAGTAAAAAAGATGTAATTGATTTAATATTAAGTATGGGTTATACTTATAAGGGTTCCAATGGTGAAGATTATTTGTTTGTTTAACCTTAGGATGCTTCGCTAATTTGTTTTAAATAAAAATCTCTTAATTCAATTCTCGTTTTTAGACATTTAATACCAGCAAAGTGTATTGAGAAATCACCATCCGTATAACAACATTTAAAACTCTGGATAGTTTTATGAGGTATAACTTTAAAAGTATTATGAATATTATTATAATCATTCATAGTATCATTTTCCCATACTCCACCAAAATAATGTTTTGTATCAGCAGTTTCCCATATCTCCTTTAAAATATTTTTTGTCATGTCATTATTTTTACATACAATAATACCAGTATTTATTTTCCAATGACTATAATTATTATTATTATCAACCATTATATTTTGAATATCATATTTGTTTATAATATCTCTAATATCTATTTTATGGTTCATAATTAATATATCATCATCAATCCATATTACATAATCATAAGCACAGCAACCTTCGTAATCCTTATTTAGTTCCCTTTGTAATAATAATATTTTAGACCAAGCAATATGTCTATCATTACATAAACTTTTGTTTTCATATACTACATCACAATTGTATCGTTTATAATATAAATTATTGCTATTATATATTTTATCACTAAACTTCGGTCTATCACTAATACTACAAAATAGTATTTTCACCATTATTGATTTCTTTATTTAACATATATTTTAATTTAAATGTATCTAATATTTTTAAATTATCATACAAAAATTTATAACTTCCCATATTACTACCAAATGAATTATTTTTATGGAGTGCATCATCATTGAAACCATAATCATAAGGTTTAATGTAATTTCTTCCATTACTAATTGCCCATTTATCTTTATAAACATTACTTAATAAAAAATCATCACCTAAAAATGAAGCACATAAATATTTATCAATTATATTATCACTTTTAAAATCAAAATGTTTATAAAATTCAACATACCAATTTAAAAATGCTTCCCATTGGAAATAATCAAAACAAACTCCACCATAACCTTCAACCATTTCACATTCACCATGAACGATTTGATAATTTCTATCCTTAGTATAATTAAAACCACTACCAGTTGTAATATTATTAGTTGTTTTATCTTCCATTAAATCATAAAATAAATCTTTATTATATAATGTATCATCATCAATTATAATCAAGTTGTCATTATATAAATGTTTTTTTCTCATAAACTTAAATCCACCAATATATTTACATATAGGTCCATAATCATCAATAAACTGAAATATAATCCTTTTATCACTTTTACATAACATTAATAATGCTTTTGGTATTTTAAATTCACCAAATCTTTTATATTTAGCACATATATTAATTACAAAATATTTATATCTACACTTTAATTGTGGTATGATATGTATTAGTTTATCAATCCTTTTCGGAGTTGTGGCACAACTTAATACAAATTGATTTTTCATATTATTTTATAATAATAAATATAATATTTTTATATAACTAATTATCAAATATGGCAACGACTTCTCCAATAAAACAAAATGCTATTTTATTGAAAAATTTAAGTAGAGAAATAACCAAATTACATAATGAGGTATTATTTATAAGAAATGAATTAACTTGTATTAGAGAAATATTAAAGATGGATTGTGATAGAGTTAATGTTGAAGTGATTGAAGACAAACCAACACCAATGAAAATTGATAAAAAAATTGAAAGTAATTCTTGGTTTTGGTAGGGTGATAATATTTAAAAATATACCAACCTTATAATATAATATGTATTATTATAAAATTATTGATAAGACAACCGAAGAACATTATATAGGTAGTTGTAAAAATTTACAACACAGATTAAGACAACATAAAACTGGAAAACAAGTTTCAGCATCAAAAATAATTAAAAATAATAATTATGAAGTTGTTGTATTAGAATGTAGCGATGAATATGACCGATTAACGAGAGAACAATATTGGATTGAAAAACACCCTAATTGTATAAATATAAGACAAGCAGTTAGACAGATTAGTAAAAAGGAATATAATAGAATATATCAATTTAGACAAAATAGATGGCAACGCAGTTTTGGAGACCCAAGATATACTAATTCATTATGGAGTATTAATCCTCATTTGTTTCAATAGGTTAATCATCAGCATCTTCAATAGTAAAATTAATATTACATTTAGAATCATAATCTAATGGAATACCGATACATTCACTAATTATTTGTAATATTTCATTACTTAATTCTAAACCACCTTCAACAAAATTTTTGTCTTTAAACATTTCCTTATCAACACTATTATTTTTATGTGCTATGCAAATCATACATTTACCAATATCAGTCATTACACATTGTTTATCATTCCAATCAACTAATTTACTTCCTTCACCAAAACCTTTTTTAACAAATCCACCCATACTCGCCCAGTGTCGTTTAGTAAAGCACATTGTTGCTTCATGAATTTGACGTTTTGCTTCACATCTAATACCAGTAATCTTCCATTTATGGTGAGGAAATAAAAATAACATTTCAGCACTACCAACTAAACCACATTTGTTTTGTTTTAACATACCAACACTATATTCTATATATGAAGGAAAATAACAATCATCATCATCCATATTAATACATATTTTATATTTAGCATTTTTAACACATTTATTACGTTTCTCACCAATACCATAATGTTTGCTTGTATCTCGAACATAATTGATATTAATACCAACTTTATCCATAACTATTTTGACTTCATCATTATTTAAAAATAATGGATCTTTACCATCATCAACTATGACAACTTCAAGTAAATGTTTAGGATAAGTTTGACAATATAAATTAGTCATTATTAAAGGTAAAAAATGTCTGCGATTGTATGTTGGCATAAGTATACTAACTTTTGGAAGATCTGTCATTTTATTTATAAAATATAAAATTTTTTTAAATAAAAATTATGATAAATCCTTAATAGTCCAAGGTGCTTTTGCTAAACGCATAGATTCAATATCTTTTGTTAAGTCAAATGGAAAACTTCCATGTCTTACTTTTAAACTAACTTTTTGTTTTTGAACCATACGTTTTTTACGTTCCATTTTTTTACGACAGCGACTACTCATACTAACTTCAATACATTCACCTAATTCTAACATACGAGGGTCTTTATTAAAACCATCAACTGCTTTTCTCACCGATGGTATATCTCCATATTGACTTATATGTTTTACTTTTTCATACATTTCATTCCAATCTAAAAATGGTGAATGACTTAAATAATAACTATTTTTACAATACATCATAACATATTTAGCAATCTCCATAACCTCTGCCTTTTCCTTAATAGTTAATGATTTACTACTATCAGGATTAATTAAATAATCCATTAACTCACTTTTATTTTTAATAAAAAAAAATTCATCATCTTCAATTATATTATCTATTTTACTTAATTCATACATTAATGAATGTGAAATATCTTTTTTATTCATATTTTTATAATTAGCAATATTAAGTTCAAATACCTCAATTATCTCTTGTAGTTCCTTTTTTGAATGACTTGAATGTATTTTTTCCATATCTATTCTATAAAATATAAAATTATCTTTAATATAAAATAATTCATATATGAATATTTGTGTAAATATTCTTAAAGTTCATATTTAAATGTTTCTATATACATATCTCATTATACTTTTTTTTATGTTTAAGCATATAATCTTGACTTAAAGATAATATCATATTATACAAACATATAATAATGAGTAGTAAAATGATGTATGACGAACAGAAAGATAAGTTTACAGAAGATGAATTATATGAAAGAGATTTTCAATTATTTTCTAAATATATTGAATTTAAAAACGACCAAGAACGTAGAGATACAAAACGAAATTTTAAAAGTTATAATGATGATAAACTTATCAAAAAAATGTATAATACAATTTTAGATTTAATTGATACGTGTAATGAAAATGATAGGATAATAAGTTGTAAAGATATCAAAATTAGAGGACTTCAACATGAAATTCAACGATTAAAGAAATAGAAATAATTATTTATTTTAAAAAGCAATGCGACCACATATCCATTTCTGGATCTATTGCCTTTGATATTGTATTAAATATCTTTTTTTTGCGTTCCTCTTCTGCTTGTGCCTCCTTTTTTTCTTTTTTTTGTGCTTTCCTTATTTTATCATAACCAGCAATACCATTCAATACTGCCCTATCTAAATCTTCCTTAGTAAACATAGGTGTAGTAGAAACTTGTTTAGTTTCAACAACATTATCATTTTCTATTTCATCTTTCATTTTTTCAACCTTTTTCTGTCTAACCTTTTTTGTTAATTCCTTTTCTTGTTGTATAAGGTCTTTTTCTGCTTTACGTTGTTGTGCTTTTGCCTTACGAACTTCAAGTGCTTTTTTTCTTGCCTCAGCAAGTTTTTGCTTTTGTTCTTCTGACATAACACGTTTCTTTTTGACTGCTTTTACTGGTTTAACTTGTGGTGTTTCCAAAGGTTCTTCTACTAGTTTTTCTACTGGTTTGTCTTCAATCTTAACTTTAACATTTTTAGTTTCTTTCTTTATTTGATTAACAAACATATCATCTTGTTTAATTTTCTCACGTTTAGTTATTTCTGGAACTAATGGTTCATCCTCCTCTATACTATCGTCTTCAAAATCATCTTCAAGTTCTAATTGTGGTTGTGGTGGTGCTTCTACTAATGTAGGGAATAGTTCTTCTTCATTATCGCCCATTTATTAGTAAAAATAAAAAATTATTATTAAAAAAATTCTAAAAATATTTGTAATTTACTATATTTATCTATATTATCGTTTTTCTACTCTATTAAGAAAAAATATCACGTTTTATTGACAATAAACTTTCATTCCAAGCATTATCGCTCATACTCCTATACCATTCCCTACGTTCTCGTTTTTGTTTAATAATTTTTTCACGATTAAGACGTTGATATTCATGTTTTTTTTCTTTATTTTCTGGTTTACTATCATATATTAGTTGTCTATTTAATACCCTATCTTTATTTTTAACATACCATTCATGATATATTTTTTCAGCATCATTAGGATCATTAAAAGCACGACATTTATTTACTAATTCAATATTATCTTTGCAAAGTTTATCCATCCAATATTGTTCTCTACATAGTAATTCTTGTTTATTATTACAAGGGTAATCTTCTAGTAAAACAATCATAGTTTCACCTCCAAGCATAAATAAATCAGCACTTGCTACATATTCACCACTTTTAAAATTGTGTTGATGTTTATAAAAGCGTTTTTCTAATGAATGTATTGTGCTTCCGACATATATTTTTTTTGTATTTTCATTTGTAATCATATACACCTTTCCATACTGATAATTATTGTTATTGTTATTCATTAACTTCATATACAAACTTATCTTTAAATATATTTAGAAAAATCTAAAATTATGATAAAAAATAATATTAAATATATATTTTACTTACTTTATAAAACATTATATTCAACAATATTCATATATGAATTATTAATAAAAAAGTATATTATCATTATTATATTATAAAAACATTATATTCAACAATATTCATATATGAATTATTAATAAAAAAGTATATTATCATTATTATATTATAAAAACATTATATTCAACAATATTCATATATGAATTATTTATTTTTCATATTTCTAATAGTGATATTTCTACATTCAATTATTCTATTTAATTCGTCTATTGTATCAAGTAAATCTAAAATAGTAGTAAACATTTGTTTCATAATTTTATCATCATTATAACTTTTAATCCTTGCTTTATTATTATATTTTTCTTGTCGTGATTTCCACCTTATAAGTGTTTCAAAACGTTTAAAATCAAGATTATACAATTCTTCTTTATCAAGTTCTTCTCTTGACATTTTGAATTATATTTGTATATGAATTTTTCAATTACAAAATTTCAAATTATATTTTAAATTTTATTTGTATATGAATTTTTCATTTATAAAATTTCGAATTATATTTTTAATTTTATATTCATACATAAATTATAGATAAAAAATGATATTTGATATTATCATTTATATATTACAACCAGACACATTTTTTTATTTTTGTATTACAGCAAATTTTTGTTTTTTTTGTAGATTATTTTATTTGTTAATTTTTATACCAAGTTATCCTTCAATATACCAATATCCACCATCATAATCACACCAATCACATTTAGCACCAATATCATTCAAGTAAAATTGTATAAAATCACATTCATAATCGCCAAAATTACAATTTTTCACAATATCATTCCATTTTTCACTATTTTCTTCAATATCTTCGTTTTCACAAAATCCCATTCTATATTCCTCGTCGTCCATAAATGAATCTCTAATACTTTCATAACTTTCATAGTAAATGTTATGGTCGCTAAACAAATCAAACCATTCTACTTCATTACAATTACTCATAATAGTATTATAGAAATTACGAAATCTACTATTCCAATCCATACCTTTATAATCACAAGGAACATGTAGATAGAATTGTTCCACAAGTGCTTTTGCTAGTAGTATACTATCGTTATTTTGTCTTGCTCCATATTGACACATTTTAGTAATTTGTGTATGTTGAACTTGATTAAGTGTTAGTAGTTTAAGTTCAAGATCTTTCTTTTCTTCCTCCAACTTTTTAATTTGTTTTTCTTGTTTCTTGATATGTGCGATAATCTCGTCCATACCACTAATAAGTGGTTTGTTGTGGTATCGTTCAGCAAAGACGTTGAAATCAGTAGTGGTAGGCATTTTGATTGATTTGCTTTTTGATTTGTTTTATAATATAGATTTTTTCAATTATAAATTTCAGATTACTTTTGTAAAACGTGGAAAACGTATTAGACCTTTTTACGACGTGCTGCCACCCTAAATGGTGGCGACGAAAGTTTTTTTTGTATTTATTCATATATGAATTTTTTATTTTTTATTTTTATAATCTATAAAATCGTCAAGGGCATTAACTTTTCTAATATCTAATATCCATCCAATACTTTCATTATCATTAAAATCTTGAACTTCATTAAAGAAATTTCTATGGTCTTGAATTACTTGTATTACATTTTTAAATTTTTGTTTTGTTTGTTTTTTTGCTTTTATTTCTTCTGTATTGATATTCATAATCATTTTAATCAAGTCGTCTGGTAAGTGCTGGCGGTTGTGGTATTTGTCAGCAAAGATATTGAAATCGCTTGTAATAACCATGTTGTTTTTATAATGCAAATATAAACTTAGAAAATTTCAGTTTAGTATGCGAAAATAGGATTTGTATTTATATATGAATTTTTTTGATTATAAATTTCAGATTACTTTTGTAAAATAGGATTTATACAATTTTGTATTTATATATGAATTATTTGATTGTAAAATTTCAAATTACTTCTTAAAAATAGAAAAAATGAATAATAAATTTCAGATTACTATGCGAAAATGCGATAAATACAAGTTCTTTAAGTATTATATCTGTTTGTAAATTATATAATTTACAAACAGATATAATACTTAAAGAACTTGTA
>Ga0208645_1001475_pt1 | contig 20465 bp, 16 predicted proteins | sample VirMetDEL_Sep_01_FD_184519 | JGI IMG/M metagenome (GOLD analysis project Ga0208645, IMG submission 184519) | Aqueous microbial communities from the Delaware River and Bay under freshwater to marine salinity gradient to study organic matter... | ecosystem: Environmental > Aquatic > Marine >... | reverse complement strand
TTTCGATAGACTGCCGCTAATGTCGATATGTTTAGTTTCATATGAGAAAACTTATCTTTCATTTGAAAAAGACTACCTTCAAATATTCCGTGTTGGTTATGAACAAATTTATAAACTTTTTTCTTAGTATGTAGTCCCTTCTCTACTTTATCCATCATTTCCTCGCTTATACACCAACCTCTATAATGATGCTTATAGCCATTCCACACACTCGAAAGATTATTCGTTTTTAAATTGGGGTATTTTTCGATAAACTCTCGCATTGTACCGACAAACTTGCCGTACTTTTTGTGATAAAAAACGTACTCTGGTCGTTGTATTGAACGTAAATAATCTACAAATGCAGATCTTGCTTGCTCGTACTCTTTAGATCTTTTTATATCCATCCTATTAGACATAAAAAAGAATGCCAATAAAGCCTTATTGGTTTTAGATCCGCTTGGGCCATATCTTTTTAAGCAATACTTATATATCAACTTGTGACATATAAAATGCTCTCTTAGAGTCAATGTAACTGTCCAATTATTTTTTACAAAACTTTTAGGTATGATATGGTGATCTTCGCAATAAACGCCTTTGGCACACTTGTTTCGCTTCAGTGCTTTTCTGATTAAGGCAAAGTATGTTCTTCTGTAGTTCATACTATACTTTAAACAAAAAATTTTAAAACTAGTACATTTTTGTTCAGAATTTAATCACACGAGCCCTGTTTACGAGCAGCTCTTTCTTTTTCATTATTTACTTGGGAGATTAATGTATCAAATTCGCCAGAGCCAATCTGGCTATTACTCAACGACCTAAATGGATTCTGTGAGCTGTTATTACCCGCTGCTGCCGAGAAAGTATAGTTCACCTTATCTTCCTGAGGTGCAGAGCTTGATATTTTTGCTGATAAGGAATCGTTTAAGACTTTAGACTGATTAAATTTTTGATCGCTATCGCTTAGATCAAATGCAATCCCGAACTCTGGATCTAAATCCGTTAAAAGATCAAGGGCTTGCTTTATATCTTTGATTACGTTTGCTATTAAAAATGCTTTATTCTTTGCGTATTTTGCAGGGATTTCTTTTATATTAGCAGCGGAAGCTAAGATTGCCGGAGTAGGTGCTATTCCCAACGCTCCTCTATATAGAGCACCATCAAGTTTTTGAACCATTGCAAACAAATCTGTAATTGCTTGAGCATGCTCCGTTGTATCTACAGCATTTAAATCTAGTATAGATTTATTCCCTGTGATTATTTTGTCATAACCTAGTAATCCTTTTACTAAGTTAATATGATTAATCCATTCTAACTGGCTAATATTATTATCTGCAAACTTAAGCCCCTTCTCCATACCCTCAAAAGCGTACATAAACTCTAGCATTAAGTCAGACTGTTCCGCTCCTCCCTTTATTGCTTTTTCTAGCCTTCCTGCGGGGTCGTTTAATGCAGGTATGCTATTAATTGCCCCTGTTAAATTAAGAATGTTACTGGGGATAAGCGATTCTCCAATACCAGAAAAATCTAATCCTGCGGCTTGTGCGAGGCAAGTGGCGTTGTTATTAAGAATATCAGATCCGTATTTATTAGAGTTATTTTCTATTAATGCCCCAGTAGCTTCTAGTGGATTTACTCCGTTGCTTGCGGCACCATGATCTACTTTTCTACACTTGGGTAGACAAGGACAGGGGTTACCGCCGCCTCCTCCAAATAATCCGCCAATCCCACCGAGTAACGATCCAAAAGCTCCGCCACCACCGAGTATAGCACCCATGGGATTTTGCCCACCTAATAGAGCAGTAGCACCTTGGATTCCTAAACCTGCAGCAGGAATAGCTGCTGCCCAAGGTCCTCCTAGACCGGCTGCTCCTAAGACAGAAGAAGCCGTTGTTGTAAGACCAGGGACTAAAGAGTTAAGGCCAGGCTGGTTAGAAAAATTTTGCATAAGTCCGGCGACATTGCCAAAACTACCTCCAGCTAATTGACTGCTTAAACTTGCTATGTCAACGTTATTAAAATCTATTCCTCCAGCAATATCGCCAATGGCAGCTGATAATCCTCCGCTTAATCCTCCATCGATAACATTTTGTATAGCACCTGGTGCTTTTGTAAGATCTAGATTGCTAGTAGCTGCAGTTGCAAAATCGCCAATAGGGCCTGATGGAAGCTTATCCATTCCGTACTGAGCAGCGGCATCAAATGCTCCGGCAGCACCACCAACTAGAGCGGCCGAAAAAACTCCCCTTTCTTGAGGGCTTAGTATAGACTGATAAGCAGCTGACATTGCCTCAATACCAGAGCTTGTTAAAATTTCGGTAGAATTAAACATTATTTTATAATAGTTCTAAGGCTGGATTGTCATCGTCTACACCGTATTTATCTTTAAAGTTTTCTGTGGAAAGTTCTTCCGAAAAGTTTAAGTTTGCGTTGTCAGGGTTTAGAGCGGCCTGATCTGCAAGAGTTTTAGCGCCATCTGGAGTGAGATATGTATTGGGTATGTTACTAGGTATCTGAGCAATGCTTGTTGCGGTATCTAATATAGATGTCATAGCATCGGCTATAGGCACTCCTCCTGCAGCAATGTTTGCATATGTACCAGCTACGCTAGTGGCTATATCAGCTACTCCACTAATCTGATCTGCAACTCCTCCTAGAGAGCCGGCGTCGGCCAGACCTTCCATCGCTCCCAGGGCCGAACCTAAAATACTATTTACGTTGTCAGGATTAGAGATAACAGAAGATAGGGCACCTAAAGAACCTCCAGCTGCCGCAGCGGCCGCTGCTCCTCCGATTTGTAATAAAGCATTGGGTATTGTTTTAGCAACCTCTTCTGGAGTGGGTACGGGTGTTCCTTCCCATTGCACAACCTCCCTGCTCCCATACTTCACCCACTTCATTTCTTTATTGTACCTAACGCAAATAATCATCTCCGAGTTATTTCCGTCGTCATGAAGAGCGGTTTGCCCATGGACTTTTTCAGTGCACTTAGGTAGTGTAGATTTAAAATATGTAGGGATCGTAGAGACCGGAACCCATCCCCATTCTTTATTCTCATCTTTTTTACAGGTAAGAAGCATTTGCCTATAGTCTCTATCTTCTGCAAACTGAACTTGCTCTCCCTCTCTTTCTTGAGTACATTTGCCAAGTGGGTCTTGTTCAATTAGTACGTTGCCCTGCTCAATTTCTTTAGGATCACCAGAGCCTTGAACTACTAACCCTCTAGTAATATTTTTCCATTCGTACACATCCTTATCAGGTCCTCCTTGTCTGTTGTTTCTTCTAAGACAAATTTTTAAGTCCTGCGATACGTTGTTAGAGAAAACATACATCCTCCCCTCATTTTCTTTGTTACATTGAGTACCAGGATCTCCTGCGTATTGAATGGCGGATTTATCAACGATAGGAATAGACGCTGGAAGCGACGGAACCATCTCGTTGTTATAAAGTCCTAGTACAATATTGTCATTAACGTTACCAGAAATCGATCCTACAATTACGTTAGATCCTAACAATTGAGACGTAAGAACGCCCTTTCCCGCATTAAGTACCGGAACCCACTCTGTTTTTGTATTAGCTTCATCTTCACCATATACAACTTTTACTCTTCCTTTTTTGTCTGGATCATTGACGTCTGCAATAATACCGGGATGGATAAAAGCATCAGACTCAAGCCCACCAGTCTTTTTTGAAAGAATCTCAAAAGCCTGCTGAGCCTGAATTTGTTTTCTTATAAATGAAGCTTCTTGCGCCATAGTTAACTTTGCTCGTAGTGGAAATACGCATCTCCCTGTCTCCAGAGATCCGCAGCTAGGTACGCGTATTGCACTCTAGAGTTCATTGTGTGATGAACCCAGTATTTAGAGATTGATTCTACAAGGTCCCACGTTCTGCCTCCTCTATTGTAATAGAAAGGCATTCTAAAGAACGTAGTTTTTACTCCCTCTAGATCTGCAACTACAGACCCCACGGTCATTTGATTGCTATAAGTTTCTACAGCTTTTTCATCCTCGGTTCCTGTTTGCAAAAATTCTAGTTTGTAAGGCAAAAGAACAGGTGCATTAGATTCATAAGATCTTAAACCGTTTCTAACTTTGGTGATAGACCCGACGGTTATTAGTTCGTCTTCTGAATGAGCTTTTACATTAAACAAACTAAATAAAAATACTAGAGTTAAAATAGAACCTTTTGATTCCATCAGTCCGTCCCACTCTTTCTTGTAAACAGAAAATCCAGTGGTTAAAGTACCATCTTTTTTAAAGAAGCCAGAAGCAGCAACTTTTGTTAGATCTATTTCGCTAATATCTGTACCATCACCTGTTTCTACAGCTTCGGTATCTCTCCACGAAGAGGAGGTAAATGGCGCCTCTTTAAGAATCTGGCCTTTGATAGTGTCGTAGTCTGTATCTCCTACCGTACTTATTAACTCTTTATCAAACCATCCTAAAGCATTTCTTATTAGCGCTCTTTTATAGTCTAAATCCCAGGCTATATTCCAAACTGGTTCGCAAAGTCCTACGTGCTGAGCCAGCCAATCTATATTTTTAACGCTACATTCCGTAGGATCAAGATACTTAAAATAAAACGAATCTATATCATGTTTCTTTTCTCTTAAGAACTCATCAACACCGGCCATTATCCACTTGGCTACTGGGGCTTTTGGAAGCTGATCCTCTAGTAGCGGACGCCAAGATTTAGGGTCTTTAGGAGAATAAAGCTCTTCCTTTGTTCGGTTATCTAGTACAGGAGACATACCGAACTCTTCTCTTTCGTCTCTATCCTCTATTACCCTAGGCAAGAATTGATAAGCAATTTTTCTATTGCTCGTGGTTACTATAGTTCCTATCTCTAGAGCAGAAATATTTACATCGAATCTATCTTTTTCTTCAGATACAACTACAATATCGTTATCTTCAGATATTCTATAATTTAAAGAAGCCCCAGGTAATCTTAGATAAGTGGGTCTTACTCCTTGGTCGGAAATATATTTGATCTTAGACTCTTTCCAACTCGAGTCAGTTATTTGAATAGCCTGAGTAAACTTAACTTTAAAAGTATTAAATAAACTTCCAATAAAAACCCTGTTTGTTTCGTGACTTGTTCCCTTTACATTCCACTTAGCATCAGCAAGATCCTTAACAACTTTTTTCCAGGGATTGGGTAGCTTAAAAAAGAAATCTAAAAAAGCAGTATATACCTCTTCTGATAGAGGAGAATCTGCAATAGAAGTATACAAACCACCTTTACCCAAAGACTTTCCAATAACCGGATGTTTCTTATACCCTCTCTCAATAATTTGTCTTACAAAATCTTCCTCTGTGGTAATAATTCCACCCTGATCTACCTTTAAATAATCTTCGTTAAACAAATCCCCCATATAACCTACAGGAGGGAGGTATATACTTGTTCCCTTACTTGCAGGTTTGTTTACGTTTATTTCTGTCCCATCCTTATTTGTATGTGCACCTCTTGCTATAGTTTTTAATTCTACGTACTCTTTACCTCCAACAAAATATTCTACTTTTGCCGTTGGATACCCGTTTTCAGAAGTATATTTCCACTTATAGTTAGTAATTTTTTGAAGTTTTCCTAATTTGCATTTCCCAGGATTACAGGATTTATTTGTACCTTGGCCACTTGCGCAAACCAAACCCTCTATTGCACAATTCTCTCTACCTCCTGTTAAGTCTCCTTCTACCGGAGTACCGTGACCAAGAACAGTATACTTGTCATCGGAGTCTTTTTCTAAAAACTCAGGATCAGGAGAAAATACATTTCCAATATTTTCATACTGAAAACCAGAAGTCGTTAGCTTACCGATATCTCTATCAATAACCTCGTTTCTTGATTTATTTAACTCTGGATTTGTACCAAATTCTATTTCTCCGAGTGTATGCTCTGCAATTTTAATCTTTTTTGTTCTATCAAACTCTGCAACAATTTTAGCTGCTCTAAAGCCCCTAGCAATAGGCCTTCTATTTCTTTGATCCCAAACTGAAAGATACTCCATATCAGCCTCCTAATAAAGTTTGATAATCAGGATCAACAAAGGTGTATGTAAGAGGTGCTTGGGTTGATTTTGCAATCAAAGTTATTGTGTTTTTATAATACCTAAAGCTTCTTAATGCGTTTGTATTAGTAAAAGACTCATCAGTATTATCTACTGTTGCTTCGTACTCTGTTACACAGACTCCATTAACTAATTCTGAAGCAAAAGGAGCATTACAAAAATTGCTCGAGTCTGTTGCCACTGATTCTGTCTTTAGAAGCTTTATAGATAAGGATCTAACTTTGTCTACGAAGTTAAGATCAAATACAGCATTTCTAATTTGCTGAAAATTAAATGTCTCTCCAAGAGGTATTTCTTGAATATTTAAAAAAGAAGAGATTATATTGTTAATAGCCGCTGCTCTTGCATCTATACCTGTAGTAAATACCTCATCGTCGTATTCAATAACAACTGTGGTTTCTAAGGGAGTGATCTCTGGTGAGGTAAGGTATATTGCGGTACCAAGAGGAACTCTTTTTCTTAGAGCCTTAACAAGGTTTTGTCTTATTGTTGCCTCGAGTTCTCTACCATCTTGATCTCCTAAACAAACTGCAATAACTCCTGTAGGAATATCCTCACTTATCCTTTCTTTTTCCTCATGAGTAATTACTTTAACAATAGAGGCTTCGGAGGCAATTTCTCTAATTTCATTTTCGTAGTCATTAGCAGAAATCAGTCCTCTTCTTCGTAATAAAGTAAATGCTCTTGTTTTTAAATTTTCAATAGACTCTAAGTCTTTGCCCCCTTGCGCCTGTCTTTCATTAGTTTGAGCACCAAGACCCAAGATATTAAGATTGATTTTTTGTATAGCTCCTGTAGCTACATTATAAACTGTTCCCCACTTCTCAGATATTGCTCTCCCTGTTGCAATAAGCTGATCGTTATTGATTCTTACTTCTTCATCTAAAATGTAATTTAAATTACTTACAGTAGAAAGTATTGTTCCTTTAGGAATTATTACAGTTCTTGCAAATCCTTCTACCTTAGTAAAAGTAATTTCTACAATTGCTTTTGCGCCAATAGACCTTTGAATTCCTAATTGCCTAAACCACTGAAGTGTAAAAGCTTCAGGAAGCGAATTGAGATAATACAAGAGTTCGCTTTGTGCATAGGCCTGTCCTTCTACTATTGCAGACAAGGGAGAAGCTGCACTAAAGTCATTTAACTGACCACCAGATTCTAAAAATATTTTTGTTTGTGTATCTCTAACTAGAGCCGGAGTATTTCTAGGATCTAATTGGAGAGGTAGTATAGGTCCTCTTATATCAGCCATTATTTAGTTACCTGTATTTATTGAAGCAAGGTTAATACTATAAATTTGTCTTTCTGTTGCCGAAAATCTTACACCCGAGTCAAAAAGACTGCTAGAAGAATAGCTTAAATCTTTTAAGCTTATGTTATCGGAACTGTCAGAATTATATAAACTTTCACCTATTAAGGTCACTGCAGGATACCCCACGTATCCCTCAGAAACAGATTTCCTGATAGACCCGTTCTTTAAAACATAGCCTGTGTCCCCATAGTACTGAGACTTAGTTAAATAACCGCAATACATGTCCACTCCTCTAAAATCCTTATCTTGTCTTGGAGAAGCATACAGAGACACAATAGAATCAGGAGGAGCCGCTGCAATTTTTGTTTTAGGATTTCTTATCAAAAGAGTAACTACCTTGGCAATATCTCTTCCTAAATATTCTGAGTTTAAAAATCCATTGTGTATTTTTTGAGCTAAAGAGTCTATGCTTACTTCTAAATCTGTCTCTCTATTAAAATAATAGATTGTTTCTTCAATTGCCTCATCTACCAATGACGAGTAATTATCTTGATAGTCTGATAGCCTATTGATATTATATAAAAATATTTCCAGTAATTTTTTGGAAAATTCTTCTTCTCCAGCTGTGTTAATATCTATAAAATCTGTTAAAGTACTCCCAGAATTATATTCCTCTTCTATGGCAGCATAAAAAATGTCATAGACAAATTTATCAGTACCTGTGTAATCTAATAAAGCATTAGAAGGAAGCTGATAATCTAGTTCTTTAGTTGAAGAATCTTGTCTAACTTGGTCTGTTACTGTTTGAAAATAAGCAGAAGACCCGTAGGCAATGGCGGCCAGTCCTCCTACAGTTGAAAGGTTGTCTGTAAGAAAATTATTCTTTGCCACATCTTTATTGTTATTATTCTAATACAGCTTTAAACCGTGGAAATCAGTTTAAAGGAAAGATAGACTAAATACAATTTCTTGTAAATGAGTCAAGCATCTATTCAAATTTTAACGTCAAACGTCGTTGGTGAAGAACCTTTCATTGGGGACTTAGGTGAGGGGGAACTCTTTGGCAATAACGCTGATGGAAGAGTTTGGCTAGGAGACTCTGTAGGTTCTCCAATAGAACTAGGCGGAGCAGTAAAGAATAAGCCGATGGGCTCTTTAAGATCTTCAAACTATTTGTCTGTAGATCTAGCTCAATCGGACAACCTTCCGGTTCCTAATACAAATCCTCTTTCGGTACCAGAAGGGTTTTATAGAGAAATGAGAATTTTGCTTACCTTCTCAACAGATCCCGTGAGCAATGTAACAACCTATTTTGACTACCCAGTAAACTGGGGAGAAAAGAACACTTGGTTTATCTTCTCCGGCGGAATTACTTGGGGATATGGTGGTATAGCCATAGACGAAAGCGCTGAAAACCCTATAGATGCTTATAAAGCTTCTGGAAGAAAAATGTTAGTTGAATTAAGCTCTTTTGGTCCTAGTTCAGAATGGATGGGTCGGTTACTCTGGATTAACGACAGCACTACATAATAATTTTAATTACCTCCGATGCTTGACAAAATTACATTCCAAAACGGAACGATTGTAACTAAGGAGTACCTTAATGAGGTACAAAAAGGTACTAGCTTCTCTGGCGGAGCTAGGGCAGATTTCTATACACTGTCTTCTACCGACGAAAACAGCTGGGATATTACAGAAAGAGACGGACTCAAGGACTACGAAATTTCTAATCCTAGAAACGAAAAAGAAACAGCAATCGGCAGACTGGCCCATGATGGTGTAGTTCTTGGATACAGCACTATCGGTACCGGGTGGACCATCACCGACGCAACATTTACCAAGCCTAAAACCGTTAGGATTTCTATTGGCGCAAATAATGCAATTAGCACCGTTGAGGGTACTGCAGCTGCTCCAAGGGGCGTAATTGTAGAAGCCGGAAAAATTGTTCTTTCTAATGGAACTTTGTTCTCTTGGAACAGGCAAATTGTCGGAATAATCTCTGCTTCTACAGGTCAGAGTGGCGTATCTAATCCAACAGGTACAAATTATATTTATGTAAAAGAAGACGATTCTTTAACAGACGGCGGTGTTCTTGCGATTGCTTCTACTCTCCCTGATCCTACTTCTAACCCATACGTTCCTCTTGCGGAAATTAATTTTACCGACGGAGAATTTAACACAGATTCCGATGGTGATGTAATGGGAACTGGAGTGATTGATCTCCGTCCTAACCTATTCGTTGGTGCATTAAATAACTACGGAACAGGTATCTTAAAAAATACCGACGTATTAGCTACATCTACTACTATTAGCTCGTGGGACAGAGCAATTGCAGATACCACAAACGGATCTATTGTTATCAGCCTACCTGGAGCATCAGGAGCTAATAAAGCATCTGATAACGATAGAGTTGCAATTGTTGACTTAGAAGGATCTTTTGACAGATTCCCCATTGTCCTAAGACCTGGAACCGATACTAAAATTAATGGGTCTGTAGACGACTGGATCGTAAATATTCGCGATGCTCACTTAGAGCTATTCTATAACGCATCTACTGCTGAATGGAAATTTGAAGAAACTCCTGGTTCTGAATGTAATCCTAAGCTAGGAACATTTATTAGCTGCGGAGGAAAAGAGTTTATTGGTACAAGAACCGCTGGAGAATGCCCAGACGGCCAGCCAATTCCTGCAGTGTACCCCAACCCTTCTGAAGGAGTATATCGTTACGAAGTATCTTCTCAGAAGTGCTATAAAGAAATTAGAGAAGCAACAGCTATCTACTCTAACGGAGAAGGTGGGCTAATTAAAGTATTTGGCGCAAATAGATGTAATAAAAGAACAATTGCTGACTCTTCCACTGCAATCAGAAATATCATCTATGTAGATCCTTCTGTAGGAACTGACGAATTAAATAATAACGGAACCGATAACGATAGGCCATTTAGAACTCTTGAAAGAGCACTTCTTGAAGCAGCAAGAGCCAGTAGAAGAGGTGGCGCTACAGACGCGTACGATACAACAGTAATTGAGCTTGCCCCTGGTGATTACTATGTAGACAACTCTCCTGGAGTAAATGCTATTACAGGAATCTCTGCCGCTGATAGATATATTAAGCAGGTTACTACTGGATACTCTACACTAACTGCTTATAGTACAGAAAATCCTTTCATCATTATAGATGTAGGTAGCGCAAATTCACAGCCTCCCGTTGTTCTAAACCTAGGAAGAGTATTATATACTTCTACTGGTTCGGTAGGTACTATTAAAAAGATTGAAAAAAATTCCGTTTCTGCTACTAGATGGAAGGTATATCTTCAGTATGTAAAAGGAAACTTTAATATCGGAGACGAAATTTTTTATAACAGAACTTCCGACTTCAACCCTACGACCGGTGGTCTAATTGTCCCCAGAGGTATTTCTATCAATGGCGTTGACCTAAGAAAAGTTAGAATTCGCCCGATGTATGTTCCTGCATTAACTCCAGGACAAAATACTGCCCAGGCGCAAAGAACGTATATCTTTAAAGTAACCGGTGGTACCTATGTATCACTAATGACGTTTGCTGATAACCAGCAATTCGCAAGAACTCATAACACCGTTACTTCTGTTGGCTTTGCTTCTCAAGCAGAGATTAGAGGAAGCAATAACGAGACTTCTTACTATGCAAAAATCACTTCTCTCTTTGCAGGTATTGATGGATGGGGCAATGACGGACTATTAGAAGTACCTGGTGAGACAACTATTGTTGCTTCTGTTGTAGCAGGCAAGGAAAACCGTGGAAACGACGTAGAGCAAAACCAGACCGGTGCTCAAACTCCCGACCTTGATCCTAACTCTCCTCCTGCATATCCAGGCCCAGCGCTACTCAAGGTAGAAGAAGGCGGAAGCGTAAACTTCTTCAAGTTACCTGACGTTAACTCTACGAGATCTTCTTCTCCTTATGTATTTAATTGCTCAGTAAGGTCTATCTTTGGTCTTCAAGGTCTATGGGCTGACGGAACCAGAGTTGGTGGCTTCAAGTCCATGGTTACTGCAAACTTTACTCAGGTTTCTCTACAAACTGACCCTAACTGCTTTGAAACTCCTTCTACTGAGTACTTCTCTGATCCTCCAATTAACAAAGGCTCTGGAAGTGGCAAGAAATATAGAACTTGTTCTGCTGACGAGTTTAAATATCGCCACTTTGGATTTAGAGGATCAGCTGATTCTACAATTCAGTTAGTTTCTTGCTTTGTTATTGGTAACGCTGATCACTTTATTGCGGAAAGCGGAGCGGATCTTTCTATTACAAACTCCTGTTCTGACTTCGGAGACATTTCTCTAAGATCTATTGGATTTAAAGAAAAAGCGTTCTCTCAAGACGAAGGAAGACCCACAGCAACAACTTCTGGAACAAAGATTATCCAGGTTATTCCTCCTTTACCTTTAAGCTTTTCTCCTTTAGCTAACGGAAGAGACGCAACAATAAGAACAAGTGAGGTAAGCACTGGTCTTAATATCGATTATACTCAAACTAAAGCTTACGTTCTTGCAAATAAAGTAGGAACTAGCGCTCCTTCTGTAATTAGAGTATATATCAGAAACTCCGATATAGGAAGCCCCTTCTCTGCAACTAACGTTCCTTCGGCGTCTCTACTTGGATTTGGTCAGTTTACCTATACAAGAAAGTCAGCTGATGGAACCTACTACTTATCTGGCGGAGATGGCAACCAAGAAAGAAAAACTCTGTACGTAGCAGGTTTCGATGAGAATGGCAATTCTATTCTTTTTGCCGGAGAGATCCAAATTCAAGATCCTTCGGAAACTAAATTTGATGACTTAGATGACGCTTCTAAGATCTTTGGGTGGGACAGCACAACCTCTAAGTGGTACGTTAACATCAGAACTTCTGCAATTGCTGAAGAAACAACTGATGGCCAGATTGGCGACGTAGATGGATACCTACAGAAAAAATATGACTATGCCTTTAGGTATATTTTAGATTCTACAGATAGCCCATTCGACTCTTTAGATTTCATTTTTGATGGTTCACCTCTTAAAATTAGAAGAGCTGTCGATAGAAGAACTGCTGACGAAAGAGTGTATCGAGTTGTACTCGATGGTTTCTTAAAAGAAGATGGTTTAAGAAAGCCTCAGGCTTATTACGTACTCGAAAAGCAGCAGGGTGTTGCCGGTTATCCGCTTAACGGAGGAGACGAACTACTCAGCGATCCTTTAACAATTACGGACGTAAGAAACTACCACACCTACAGCAACCCTGGAGTAACATACACAGACGCAACTAATCCGTTCCCTGGTAAGTACATTACTTACATGACAACTTCAGCAGACGCAAGAGACGTTTTTACTGCCGATTTTGTACCCGAGCTTGATCTAGACGAGCCGGAAGCATCGGCCGATCCATCTAACTCTGTAACAAAAGTTGCTCTTCAGAAGTTCGGAAACAGACCCAATGTGGTATTTAGCTCTTCTTTAGGCCCTAGCGTAAACCCGATCCAAATCAGAGAAAATACCTCTACAAACCAAATTGGTTTCTTAATTGGCCTCCACCGTCCCTCTGTTGTAAGAGCCTCTGGTCACACTTGGGAGTGGACTGGTTATCTTAACTACGACACTGCTTTCCCAATCTATCAAGGCGAGCCTCTTGAGCAAGACTTTAAGCTAGGTAAGATTATTGTTGAACAAACCGGAGGAAGAGTGTATGCTTCTGGTATGAATGAAGAAGGTAACTTCTACATTGGTACTAATGTCTATGACCTCAAGTCCGGCGAGCAATTCTCCATTCCTCTTAAGGCTGACAATGAGCTAGGCAACGTAACAAACCAGGTTCTTAACAACGTTATTGTTAAGGGTCAGCTCTATATGAACGATGACTCTACTATGAGATTTGGTCCTAACACGACTCTAATCTTTAATAGCGGAACAGAACTTAGAACTGACCTTGGTCCTATTCAGGCAAGTACTACTGTCCCTGACGTATACGCCACAACCGACCGTGCAGGATTTGTTGAATTAGCTTCTCAGGCAGAGATCCGTGGAGCATTTGGAAACGCAAATACCGGTATTGCAGATAAGGTTGTTGTAACTGCTGCTGAACTTGCCACAGAGCTTAATCTCAGGCTCGATAATGTTGTCCAGGCCTCTGGCCCTCTTACTGTTTCTGAGACTAGTGTTGAAGCACCCGGCGGCGATCCTAATGATGATAGTGATAACATCCTTCAGTTTACCATTCAGCTTGGATTGGATGCAGGTAACCAAAACGAGGCTAAGTTAGCAGGGTTGAGACTTGGATCTACCACCGGCCAATTAGTTACTTCAGTTACAAATAGCTTCGATAAGTCTGGAACTGCGGAAGTACAATCAGCTCAGTTAGTATCGGCAAGGGCGCTAAGACTCTATCAAATCGGTACTGATCAGTTAGTAGATAGCGCTGTAGAAACAGCAAAAATTAACGACGGGGCCGTTATTACTGATAAACTGGCTTCTGAGGCTGTTACATCGGGTAAAATAGCAAGTAACGCGGTTACTGAAGCAAAGCTCGGCAACGGAGCGGTGACTAACGGTAAAATTGCTAATGACGCAGTTAATGGAGATAAAATAGCGGATGACGCTGTTGCCAACGAGCACATTGCGGACGACGCTGTTGATACTGCACAAATTGCAGATAACGCCGTAGAGACAGCTCAGATTAACAATAGTGCTGTAACAGCCTCTAAGCTAAGTGGTGGTCAGGGAGGATCTGCCCCGGCGTACGCAATTAGAGCCTGGGGAACTGTTTCTCTTAATGGTGTAGTTTCTGGAGGAAACGTTACTGGTAATACGTCTGGTGCTAACTCTGGAGGTATTACTTTTGCTACTCCGATGCCTAACACAAATTATGCAGTTATAATGACAATTACTGGCGGCGAAGACCACGTTATGCAAGTAACAGGTAAGCTTACCAGCGGATTTACTTGGTCTTCTAACGATCCAGGCGTGGGTAATAATGAAAATGCAGACCAAGATGGATTTGACTTCATTGTGGTAGGATAAGCTAATGAAAATTAGTTTTAAACGCTCGAGCTCTGGTCGGAAAGCCAGGGCTCCTAGATGGTGGGCTATTTTTGCAGATAGCTTGCCAAAATTTTCTGTGCCTTTTCTCCGCCCTAAGACCTGGAGTAAAAAGCTTGCCTATAAGTGGATAAACGCTATCCCAGATAAATGCCCGTTTGAGAGGCAAATTTGGATCGATGATACACTTGTACTATATATTCCACCGCTTTGCCCGTTAAATCCAATCTCTAAGCAACTCTATGAAATAAAGTTGGAAGCCAAAACATACATCTTCGATCTCGAGCGAGAATAGGTTAAAGAGCTACATGGGGTTGACACTTGTCTCCTCCTATGATATAATTTCTAAGTGAGCTAAGAGAGATCTTACTCCAAAGGACACACTTACTTAAAGGAACTTAACATGTCTTTCACTATTAATACTGTCGACATTTCTACTAACGCCCCTGCTTTGGCTCCCCTTGCAGGTCGTGAGTATACTAGTGAGTACACTTCTCTTCCTAACGCTAACCTTCCTAAAGGAATGCGTAAGGATCTCGATACTGTCTTCCAGTATCTGACCACTGAGGAACTTCCTCTTGATGAAAATACTTTCCTCATCAAATCCCGTGATAGCATTTATTTTCGCCTCTTCGGCCCTGTTCTCAAGGTTGGCGCTGAAGGCGTTGAAGGCACTAAAGAAGGCGAACTCTATGTTCAGTGGGGCCCTCGATTCATTCCTCTTCAAGTTGTAAATGGTGGTTTCAAGACCTCAAACGGACGAGAGATTGAGGCCGAATTTGGTTCCTATAATTTCTCTGGACGAGGCGAGGATGCGGCGCTCTTCATGGCGGTAGACGTCGAAGGCGGCCAAACTGTTCTCCCTGTTGCTGTTCGGTTTACCGATTGGGAAAACCCTGTTGAGCCTAAGGCAATGAACGCTCTTCTTAAAAAGAAGCCTGCTGATATTGTTGCTCTACTTCAAAAAGTCACCCCTAAAGGTGGTGGTGGAACCCGTATCGAAGCCACCGATGAAGTTGACTTTCGCGAACTCGAACTCAACACTCCTTATGAGGTTATTGGATATTATCCTTGTAAGACTTCGTATGGTTTGACTTATCGCATCTTGATCAACAATACTCCAGAAGAGGGTAACATTGCAGGCGCATGGGCTCATAGCTCCATCCGTCCTCTCTTGGCAACTAAGCCTGAGATCACTCCAGATAAGCCTGCTACCTTGACTCTGCGTAGCAAAGAAGAAATGGATAACGGTCGTATTCGTATCCGCTCGACTCTGCTCCTTGCACAGCAAGAAAGCTCTGACGAGGACTTAAATTTGGATTTTTAGAACTAAATTTAGTCTTCTAAGTTTAAAGACTCTCTACGGAGGGTCTTTATTTTTATGAATAAAACACACTATGTATACTACTCGTATGAGGAGTAAAGATGTCCTGAGAGGGTGCGCGGAATGATTAAGAGTCCCTGTAACTAATGTTACGGGGATTTTTTTGTTTAAAGGCAAGTTACCGCACAAAATAAAACATGAAAGAAAAAGACTTAGTAGTTCCAGAAGGTTGGAACACTTACTCCGAAGAAAACGTAGAGAAAGTAGAACCAGGGCCACAGACTGGCGAAGATGAATATCATTCTCAGTACGTAGACCCAGATGGCAAATACGGAGCTGCTAAGTCTGATAAGCCAGATGTCAGTTCTTACGGTGGCTAAAGCCATGTACATCCTGGGCTGACCGTGATAGAATAACTCTATCTACCTGTCTCTAATGCCGGAAAACATCCTTCTGATTTCAGACATCCATTCCCGTGACGATGCTCTTCCCCGGCTCATTGAGAAGCTTACACCTCAGCTTAACAACGGAGCTCATCTTGTGTTTCTCGGAGATCTAAATGACTGCCGAGATAAGTCATACCAAGACCAATGTAGCTTCGAAAAAATTTACAAACTAGTTCGTCAGCTCTGCGACGAAGGCTATGCCACTCTAGTCCATTCAAATCACTCCGAAAACCTTTGTGATCATTACCTCGAAAGAAGAAAGGTCAGGAAGAGTATTATGGGCTTCAAGCATACTATTGCAGAGCTTGATCAACTCGATGAAGAATACAGAAAAAACATGATAGAGTGGCTAGACTCTAGACCTCTAGGAGTTAGCTATACCTTGGATAACGGAAAAAACTATCACATTGCGCATGCATTTCATGATCGCAAGTTAAACTACAAAGATCCATCGTCTCTATCTCCAGACGATATTAATCGTACTCTTAGAGGTATTAAAACTAGCTGGCTATATCAGGGAAAGAAATATAGCAAATACATCGGTTTCTGGAAAAATCCTCAGAAACGAGGCGCAGTTGATAACCACGTTTTATGTGCAGGTCACTGGGAACAAGTAATTGTTACTAATAACTGTGTAGTCAATGATCCAGGTGGACATAAGACTGACGGTACAATCGGAGTATATAACGCTCTTCAACACGAAATTACTATTTACGATAATTGAAATGACCAGTATTCTTAATCATGATCCTATGCTCTTCAAGAAAGATGGAGGGTTTGATTTTCCAGAGTTCTATGAGTACTATGAGAAAGCAGTTGCTAGCGTATGGCGCCATCAAGAAGTTGCCATGGAGTCAGATCTCCGTGACTGGCAGTTCAACTCCACTCCAGAAGAACGCAATGTAATTGCAGGGATTCTTAAGGGGTTTGTTAGCGCAGAGCTTGGCATTGGTTGTTATTGGGCTGATAAAGTTTGTTCTATCTTCCCTAAGCCTGAGATCCAAGCAATGGCCCGAGCATTTAGTTTCTTTGAGACAATCCACGCTGGAGCGTACTCTTACCTTAACGATATTCTCGGCCTCGATGAGTACGATGAGTTCATCAACGACGAAGTGGCCCGTAAAAAGGTAGAGACTTTCTTTGATACTTACTCTGATAAAGTGTCTTTAGGGGTATTTTCTGGTGCAGGAGAAGGGGTAAGTCTATTTAGCTCTTTTTCGGTACTCTTGAGCTTCAATAAGGACGGACGTTATAAGGGTTTGAGCCAGATTATTTCTTGGTCTGCCATTGACGAACAAATTCACTCTGAAGCCGGATGTAAATTATTCCGCAAGTTAGTAGAGGAAACTGGGCTAACTGACGAAGAGCGTGAAGGAGTGTACAAAGGATTTCGCCTCGTGGTTGATAACGAAGAGAAATTCATTGATAATATCTTTAATGGTTACAAACTAACCACTATCGATGCCCAAGAGTTGAAGGCTTACATAAGGAATCGTGCAAACGAACGCCTGCTTCAACTCGGACTAGATCAAATTTTCAAACTCTCTACCGAGGAACTCTCAAAAGCGAAGTCTATTGCCGCATGGTTTGATCCAACAATTAGAGGAGCAAGTAGCCATGACTTCTTTGCTCAATCAAAAGACGGATCTAACTATACCTCAAAGATTTCTCAAGATTTTATGTCGGTAGATTTAACATCTTTAGAACTTTCTCTTGTATGATTAAAAAACCCTACTACGACCCAAAAATCAAAAAGTGGACAGTTGAGTTTGACGACCGTGCCCATCATTTTACTGATGGGGAAACGGCAGAAGACTTTTATTTAATTAACAGAGCTAGGTATAATGAAACCAAGGACTCCTGAGGTAAACAAAGAGCTACTTAAGCAGGCCACCGGCGCTTTATATTTAATCACTGATCCTAGATCAGACGTATATTTAGAAAAACATAGAAATGAGCAACAACTATCAAGTACCAGACGGCTGGTCTGACTTTGGAGAAGAGTGGAAACAATGGAAGAAGTCGCCATATTACGTAAGTAATAAAGGCAGAGTGAAGCGCGATGGAGAAATCCGCGCCCTCCGTGACGACGACCGAGGCCATTACAGGGTCAACCTAACCTACAATGGTAAGAGAGAAGCGCCTAAAGTCCATGCCATGGTCATGGAGCTCTTCGGCCCTCCTAAGCCTTCTGGCAACCCCGTTATCATGCACAAAAACAACAACGGACAGGACAACAAGATCTCTAATTTGAAGTGGGGTACGAGGAAGCAAAATACTCAAGACGCCTACGACGACGGATTGATCGACAAATAATAACTCTATCGATTAAAGATAGAAAATTTTTGATATAATAGACTACGAATCACTTTGAATATGACGCTACAGGTTCCTGAATGGATGAGCCAGGAAGCCGTTGATACGCTGTCACGCGGCTATCTTTGGCAAGCCGAAACCCCACGAGGCATGTGGGAAAGAGTTGCAAACAACGCGGCTAGGATTTTAAAAAGAGATGACATTGCAGAAGATCTAGTTGAGGCTCTTTGGAATGGGTACATTGGACTCGCAACACCTGTTGCTGCTAATTTCGGCACTCCTCGTGGTCTCCCCATCTCTTGCTATTCTGTTCATCTATCTGATTCTGTGCAGTCTATCTACTCACATTTGAAGGAGGTAGCTGCACTGTCCAAAAACGGCGGAGGAGTTGGAGTATATTTTGGTGACATTCGTCCCGCTGGTTCTCCCATCACGGCCGGGGGAAAAAGCACTGGTGTGGTGCCGTGGGCTCAACAATACGACCTGGCAGCAAGTGTAGTAAGTCAAGGTGGTGTAAGACGGGGTAGTTTTGCTATCTATATGCCCATCACTCACCCAGATCTACCTGAACTCCTTCGCTCAAAAGATCATTCTCAAGGTGACCCTCGTAGCTTTATTGATAGCAATGTAGCAGTTACTGTTGACGACGAGTTTATTAACTCGATGCTTGCTGGAGATGTAGAAAAGCAGAAACTCTTTGGCGAGGTACTAAAAATCCGCATGGTTAGCGGGTCTCCTTATATTGTTTATATCGACAACGCCAATCGTCAAAACCCTGAGTGTTATAACCAGAGAGGGCTTAAAGTCTCTACCTCTAATCTCTGCTCCGAGATCTTCTTGCATACTGATGAGTCCCATTCTTTTGTTTGCGTCTTGAGTTCTCTGAACCTGGCTAAGTTTGATGAGTGGAAGAACTGGAAGGGTAAGAACACAGGCAAGACTGTGCCCGAACTCACAACCTACCTACTCGACGCCGTTGTGGAGGAGTTTTGCCATAAAGGCGATCGTTTGCCATCAATGGGCAGAAGTGTACGTTTTGCTAGGAAATCAAGGGCGTTAGGCATTGGTACAATGGGTTTGCATGCCTTGTATCAGAGTCGTGGCTATGCTTTTAAATCAGAAGAGGCTCGTAAGCTTAATATTGAATGTCATAAGTTTATCAAAGAAAACGCAGAGAAAGCCTCGAGGCAGATGGCTAAAGAGTACGGTGAGCCTGAGTGGTGTAAAGGCAACGAAATGCGACACACCCATTTGATCGCTATTGCGCCGACTCGGTCTAATTCTGTGATCTCTGGAGCAGTTAGCCAGGGCGTGGAGCCGCAAGATGCCAATTTTTATGTGGCCAAGCAAGCTAAGGGCACCTTCGTTCGTAAGAACCCGTACCTTCAAGAACTGCTTGAGAGCATCGATAAGAACAACGAGGATGTATGGGAAAGCATTCTAGAAATGAGAGGCTCTGTCCAGCACTTGAACTTTCTTACTCAAGAACAGAAGGACATTTTTAAAACTGCAAGAGAAATCGATCAGTTTGAGCTTATCAAACAAGCCGCAGATCGCCAACCATATGTTTGCCAAGGCCAATCTCTCAATCTCTTTGTAGACCCTGAGGCCTCTCCTGAGTATATCTTCAAACTCCATCTCAGCGCATGGAAGATGGGCCTCAAGAGCCTCTACTACCTGAAGAGCTCTTCTTTACTTGTTAAGAAGTCTGCTCCTAAGGCAACTGAACAACGAGTTAAAATTATTACCAAAGATGACTGCCCTTATTGCGTAAGAGCCAAAGCTCTTCTTAGCTCACAGGGTATCTCATATAAAGAAGTTAAGCGCGAAGATGTTGAGGACTTCCCTTATAAGACTGTTCCTCAGATTTGGCTTGATGGCCAATACGTCGGAGGCTATACAGAACTCGCAAAGAAGCTAACAGGTGGAGAAACTAAGTACAGCGAGTGCGCCGCATGTGAAGGATAATCGTTTAAAATAGAGTATGAAATTGTACACTCATCATAAAATCCCACAAAGTAGAGGGGG
>Ga0208645_1001474_pt1 | contig 20477 bp, 48 predicted proteins | sample VirMetDEL_Sep_01_FD_184519 | JGI IMG/M metagenome (GOLD analysis project Ga0208645, IMG submission 184519) | Aqueous microbial communities from the Delaware River and Bay under freshwater to marine salinity gradient to study organic matter... | ecosystem: Environmental > Aquatic > Marine >... | reverse complement strand
ATGAATAATTTTGACTGGACTCTCTTGCCCAAATAGTACAGGGATGATTCCAGTAAGCTCTTTTGTAGAGTCCTACTTCATCTGCCCACTCATCGCCATCCAGTTCTCTATGTGCTGTGCATAACATCTGTGCTGTTTCCAACGGCATCTTCACTAGCATCTTATCTGGCTGTGCTTCTGCCGAAGTTATTGGATTGTGATTAAAATAAAATATGTTCATGCTTCCTCCTTTAATTTTTTGTTTACGGTGTTTCTAAAATCATAAGCTAAATTTTCTATATGTTCCCAAATCTGCTCTCCAGAATGATATTCAAAAGGTTCCCAAACAAATTCTAATAAATGACTGTAAAGTTCTTCGTCTTCCCATTCGTCATATTCTTCTGGTAAATGTTGTGTTTGGAAAGTTCCACTAGCCCATATAATTGCTTCTTTTTCTGTAATACTCATGCTTCCTCCTTATAATTTTTATCTATCTACCAACAGACAAACCCTTGCCCATCTTTTTTCTGAGTCTGCTATATCTTTGCAAACATCACAAGTAGAAATACCCTCTACTTCTATCACGGCTTCTTCGCCACAGTAATCACATTTATCGTTCATGCTTTCCCCTTAAGTAATTATTGAAACAAATTCTTTGTTATCGTCTTGTTGTACGTCATCAATGTTAAGCCATTCATCTTCGTATACTGGTCTGTCATTTTCCCAATCGCACACAACAAGTTTATCTTGTACTTGAATATCGACTATGGCTTTTGGATTACATTCTTTTAATCTTTTAATTAGTTCGTGTACTCTCATTCTTCCTCCTGTTTAAACGTTGTTATATTTATTACCATTTTTCTGTGTAATGAAACTTACCGGTTTCATAATCCCAACCATTTGTTTTTTTAAAAACTTTTTTACCCCATGCATCAGTGTGCAGTTCTTCTCTGCTTGGTGGATGTGAATGTGTCATTGGGTCATGGTCTTTACCTACATACTTAAATGCTTTTGAGCCCTCTGAGTATCCTCCTTGTCCTTCTAACTTGCATGGTGGTACATGGTCAAACTCACGTTGACATTCGCAGTTGTGTTTCACACTATACCTGCCAATATCTAAATTAGTTCCATAGATGTACTCGCCATTGGTCATTAGCATGTAAATCATTTCATGCACTTGTGCCACTACCAGCCACCTTGTTCTTTATCTGATTTCTTTTTTCTACTAAAAGTTTTTTCAAAGCCACCAGACAAACCAAACAAAACAAACGTGGTACTGCCAATAAAAACTAATAACACTATCAATAGTTCTATCATCTGCCTTGTCCTCTGTATCTAACTTTACTCTGCAACCTTTTATGTTTATTCAGGTGCTTGGTAGATTGCTTAACCTTTCTACCACGCCCTGCCAAACCTTGTGAAGTTGCTTTCTTTACGTGCTTGATTAAACCTACTTCTCTTTTAACTGCCATAGTATTCTCTGTATGCCTCCATTAAAAAACTTTTATTAGTTTCTAGATACTCCTCAAAAGTATCGTAAAGTTTTTCGCCATACTCTCTACGTTCATTTCTATTTTCGTAGTACATATCTTTGGCAAACTGTTTAAACGTCATGTCTGTAAACCTCAAAAGAATCTGAATCTAAATCTATAATTGGTGCTTGGTCATACCACTCATCAACTATCTCGTCAAATGTTTTTATTCTTTCATTATCCTTAATCATTATCGTGTCCTACTATTTCTAAATCATTAACAAAGCGTCCGTCATAAAGTTGTTCTCGAACATATCGTTCGGCATCTTTTTTATTTTCTGCCATAACATACAATTCGCCCGAAACTTCTACACAATGTTCAGTTTCTCTTACTTCTTCTTCTATAATTTTTTCTTTATCTTCAATCATGCTACCTCCTCTGATTGTATCCACTTAACTTCTAAAGTATCAGGTATGTGTTCAACATAGCCGTCATCTTCGTAATAGTCTGTCCATTTATCGAAACCTTTATCAGTTAAGAAAGTTTTTTGTTCTTCATCACAAGGCTCGTTATCCCAATGATGTTTTACATCTTTCCAATTATTAATATGATTTATCGGGAACAAACCTGCTATACCTAAAGCACAGTCTTCTATACTTTCTTCACTTTCCCATACTTCCTGCATATCATCTTCGTCATACTCTTCAAAAATCCATGGGATAAACCAATCTCTTATGATTTCAACTTTATCTTCAATCATCTTCCTCTTCCTCCATTCTGATTTTTCTTTGTTCTGCTATAGTCATAACAATTTGAATTAACAAATCATCAAAATCTTCTACAGCATACTTATCTAATATGTCTACTATTTGTTCAATCATTTTACTGCACCTCCGTACTATCTGATTTAATAAAATTACTTGTCAACATTTGTAATGCCATATCAAATTGAACATCTTGCTCAACTCTTTTAGTGCCATCACAACTTAAGGCTTTTAAGTTTTCTTGAAGTTCATCCATCTGTTCATCAGATAACAAACTAACTACTTTTAAAAATTGTCTTGTTGCTTCCCTCATACTTTACCTCCTTATTATTATAGTATTATAAAGCTTTATAAAGTATTTATAATAATATTTATTATAATATATTTATAAAATTTATAAAGATTATATCATGTTTTTTTGTTAGTGTCAAATTTATTTTTATATTAATTATTAAATTAGTATGTATTAAAACTAGGTTAGGGCAAGAAATAAAATACCTCTGTCGCTTCCATACAAGCCCTCTAACAGACGATAATTATATTTATGACCTGCCCTATGTTCTCTAGTTAACACTGTCTTAAATTAATTGTTCAATGAATTCAAAATTCTATCAGCATCTACACACACAAATGATGTTGGTAATGCTTTGTACTCTTCTCTGATTACTCGTTTCAATCCCATACGATTTTCAACATAAAAGTTTTCACAATCTTTTTCAGTCTTGAAAAGATATTCAAAGACATGTACATCTTCCAATACAACTGCTGTTGTTGGTATGCTAAAAAACGCTATCAATACCCACGACATTATAGTTCTCCGTCATAGTGCATATCAATTATCTCAGCAATTTTGTCTGTTATAAATTCATATACTTTTAATCCACTTACCTTGTCAGTGTCATGGTCTTGTTTAAACTCAGCCATTGCTTCTGCAACAAACTTGTCAAAAGTTTTCTGAGAAATCTTAGCCGACACCTCATTCATCATGGCAAATTGTTCGCCAATATCTTTACTCATATCTCCTCCTAAGTTCTGTTATCTTCTGTGATATTATCTTAACTTCCATTTACTTTCTCCTTATCTTTTATAAATTCATCAACATCTTTTTTAATTTGTTTGAGTTCTTCTAACTCAAGCTCATTAAGACTAACAAATACTTTATTATATTTATTCATGCTTCCTCCTCATTTTCGTCAGGCATTTTTGTACATGTAAAATCCCAGTCGTATTTATCTTCACTTAAGATTTCTCCTCTACCCTCTTCTAATTTTACTTCTGCTTCTTCATAGTCATCTGCTTCAACAACTACTTCTTCAACTACTTCGTAAGTTATTTCAAATACATATTTCTTCATAGTTCCTCCTAGTGTTTAAACACCTCTTAAATTAAACATATCTTCGGCAACTGCTTCTCGCAATTCAACCTCGTTAAGTCTTGATACTTCTTCTTGAGAATGTAAATTACTCAATAAGAATTCTCTTACTTCTTCTAAAGACATTTGTTGTACTTCTTCCCAAACATCTTCTCTTACTCTGTCATTTACTTCGTGGCTCATATTATTCCTCCTTACTTATTATAAATCCATACATCTTGTTCTTCGTATATTTCAAAGTCATCTAAATCCTCTGGCTCGTTTCCATCGCCAATCCTTTGTTCATTATTTTCTTTTAACCACTCATCAGGGTTATCTGTAATAGCAACAAATTCTTTTTCGCCATAAGAATTTATGTAATAAATTTGATATAGTTTCATTGTTTCTCCTCTTCGATTAAATACTCTGCAAATAATTCATAGGCAAGTTCGCTACAGCTATTTGCAAAATCATCTTGGTATTTATCAAGAAAATTTTCCCACTCATCATCACTTAATTCATTTTCTAAATCTAAGTGTTCCTTCTTCATATACTGGTAGAGAGTATTACTTAGTTCTTGTTCCATTATTATTCCTCCAGTGCCTCTATTCTTTCATAGACATCTGCCATGCTATCATTGACTAGCTCTTCTACTTGGCTTTCCATATCATAGAAGTTAGGTCTGTCATTTAGTTCATACTCATTTGAGTTAGCTAAATCTCTTATCTCTTCTATTTCTCTTTCAAGTCTTTCTATTTCAGATAAGACTCTATCGTCAATATAGTCATCAAGTTTAATTAACTTTCTTAAAAAGTTGGCTATTATTTGTTTCATTCATACTCCGTTTAAACGCCTTGCTTTTAAATAGGTAGCAAGGCTTGACCTATTGAAACTATTATAACATAGTTTAAATTCTTTTTGTAGCATAAGCATATAACTTTTAGTTATAAAATCTGTCGGCTCTGATAATTAACAGTTCAGATTTAAAGCAATCCCGTGAATTAATTGCTACCGATTTTTAAATGTCTGACTTCTGATATAAGTTATTAACACCCAGACATTTTAAAAATTATTGAATTCTTTTTTATCTTTCAAAATAGAAAGCAACTTGTACACCATTAATAGTTTGTATTTCAGCTACTTCATCTAATCCTACTTTTTCTTGGTCAGATAAATTGTCTAATCTAACCCAAGAAGTATGTCCATATTTATCAAGACAAATATCATCAAAACCCATTCCTTTAAACTCATCATAATAAAAAACAATACTAGGTAATATAATACCAGTGTTTTTATTTTTTATTTCTTCTAGTTCTTTTTCAGAAAGAGTATCAGTAAATGCCCAAGTAGTATGTCCACATTCTTCTCTGCAAATATCATCTATCTGCTCTGTAATATCTCTACTCATTTTATTTATACTCCGTTTAAACGTTCTCTGTTTTATAATTAGGTAAGAGAACTAAACCTTTTTAATATCGTCAAGGAAAGGAATCAGCATTTGTGTTATTAAAAAGCTTACACAAATTGTGCCTCATCTTACTCGAACTCTTTTGTATTAAAAATCTAGATTTAAAATACGCTTCTTCTCGCTTCTTTCAGCATGGTATTATCATGCCTTTCCTTAACTTTATTATAACTATTATAACATAGTTTAAATTCTTTTTGTAGTATAAGTATATAGCTTATAGTTATAAAACAAATCAAGAGTTAAATAAATATCTCAGCTTCTTTGATTGGCTTCGTGCTACTAAGAGTTTCGAGTTTGAGCCACTACGCTCTTGTTTCCTACGTGCAATGTTGGTATGCCATTACACTCTCCTTTCACTAGACTATTAATCTAATCTATTTAACTCTCGAAGAGTAGCAGTTTCTTATACGCTTTCAAGGTGGTTTCAAGTCCTGCTAACTTTACACCCGATACCCACTTATTTAATTTAGGTATCACGCCCACCGAAGCCCAAGCCATGTCGTTTAAACGCTACATGTTGTAGACTAATCGGAAGTCTTATATCGCCTTTCGGTCTTGCAACTAGACTAGAGGTGTCTTCATTATCCTGAGTATCTTGGTTAGAAACTATCCACCTTTTGCGAGGCTTCGCTACAGTCATCTCTCAGGGTCATCGAATATTTTTCACATAACTTCCCGTGGTTTTTCTATGAAGCATTGCCTCATAGTTATGTAATAATTATATCAAACTTTTTACTGTTTGTGTGGAATAAGTATATAACTTTTAGTTATATAATTTATACTCCGTTTAAACAGTCTTTAATTTTTCCAAAGCTTTTCTTTCTTCAAAAGCTTTTTAACTTTCTTATCAAAGTTTTTAGTTGACTTACTAATTTTTCCTCTTAAATCTTTCTTTGCTAATCTTACATGATAAGGAATAATATCCTCGTCAGTAAAGAAATAAAAGCTGTTAAAGTAGTCCACAAATGCACCATTAATTTCAACCTCTTTTATCACTGCTACTAACTTATCTTTACTAAAAATAAAGTTAATATCATGCTCAAAATAAGCTCGATAGTTTCTAGTATCGTGAGGTAAAAACCCCTCGCCCTCAAGTTTAATGTTATCTTTTGTTATTGTCATAATTTATACTCCTGCTATATGCATTGCTATTATAAAAAATATCGGTACTGGTAAAGCTACCGACATAATTAAAATAAAGTCTTTGTTTTGTACTATCCAATCTCTCATAATTTTCACTCCGTTTAAACAGTCTTAACAATTACTGAAAATTGCTACGTTATAATCTGATACATCACATATCATGTAATCATATTCTAAATCTCTAGCATGGCTCTCGTAATCAAAATAACCTTTGATAAAATCGTCTGCATTACTTAATAAGATTTTATTTGCATAATCGTCTGCATATTCTTGAAAGCTACTGAAAGTACCTACAAAATTTTCTTCTGCTTTAGCTATTAATTCATTATCTAATTCTTCTCCAGTATATTCTGCGTAAGCTAGGATAACTTCATCATCTACCCAACTATCTTCTATAGCTTGGCAAAAATAATAAAGCTCTTTAAAGTCTGGATACTCATTACTTAAATTAATGCCGTCATAGTCATGTACTGCTACTTCATCAGCGTATTCAGTAGCGACTTCAATAGCATTATTAAACTTTTCAAAGCTTAGATAATCTGTGGGAGTTATCCAATCTCCAACCATTCTACCCTGATTATATGCTTCTAAAGAAGCTACATATATTTTTATTGTCATAATTTATACTCCGTTTAAACACTCTCTATTTTATAATTAGGTAAGAGAGTTAACCTTCTCCAATTGTTTTATTTATTTTCCTCTCTAATTTTTCTCATAGTATCTACGAGCATTCTTTTTAAAATTCTTTGAATTTCATTGTAAGTTTTCCAACCTTCAACTCCATGACCAGAGCTGTTTATATAAGGATTATCTACTAACCACTCATTAGTATCTTTATCTCTGATACCTATTTCAAATAAACCAGCAGTTCCACCACAAGTAGAACGATGCATCATGATAACAGTCACAAGTAAGTTATCAAAGTAAAACTGATACCATACACCTTTATCACATGAGAAATTTTCCTTGCAATTTATAGGTCTTATTTCATCATTAATGACATCAAGATTAGCAACGATACTTTCATATCCTTCTATTTCCATACCATTTATTCTCATAATTTTATACTCCGTTTAAACGCCCTGTACTTTTATAGGTGACAGGGCATAACCTTTTACCTTCACTCAACGATTAAGGCGTGTTCTTCTCCACAACCATTGCAAGTATAATTAGTCATACTCTCAATGTTTTTTCTGCTTGTTCTGTATGAAAACTCACACTCGGTGCAAGATACTTTTATCATTCTGGTACTTTGTTTCTTGCGTTTGTGAATTTGTAATTCACTGTGAGGATACAGTCCAATATCTTTTACAATCTCTGCTATAGTCTGCTTTAACTCATCTCCGGCACAAGCATGTCTCATTTGACTTGAGCCGTTTAAACCTACTGCCAGACATATTTTTCTAAACCCTGCACCATGTCCACTTTTGTTATTGTCTACAGCGTGGACTAATTCATGGGCTAAAATGTCGATGGCTTGTTCGCTATCGTCAACTGTCGGCATAATCATAATTTCATTGATGTCTGCTTTGCTCCAACTTCTAGGAAAGCATTGTCCTAAAGTTGTCTTGTTTTTATCAGCCGTACCTAGTGCCCATGAGCAAGAGATTTTTACGTCTGGGATTTTATAACCAGCTTGTTTAAACACTCTGTCATTAAGTTCGTCTTTTGCCTTTTGTAAATACTCCTCACGTGTGCCGTTGAAAAGTTTATTTTGTATCATTAAGTTCTGCATAAATGCTCCTTGTTAAGTTTGTTAAGTGTACAGGTTTTTTAAAGTTAGTCCATACTTCCTAACTTTTTGTTATAAGCTTATTCCACCCCCTGCAATGCTTGATTTAAATTCTTACTGACAGCGATTGCAACTCTTTCCTGTATATAGTCTTTGATTACTTCCCCCGTTTTATTGTTAAAGACTCTATAGTATTTATCTTTTCTAATCCCACGTTTTTTATATGTTGTTTTTACTTGATACATTTTTAAAGTTCCCCCTTTATATTTTGTTTGGCAACTCTCCTTGCTCCTTTGCTCCCCCTTCTTTTAGAAAGTTTAGCAAATTTAGGAGTATAGCCACCAGTAGTTCTGCCGTAAGTTTTTGCTTTATCTCTGCCGATTTTTTTATCTGTTGATGATTCCATAATTTCCTTTTATTTATTTTTAAGTTTATAGATTTTTTTAAGGAAAATCTCAAAACCTAACTTTTTGTTATATGCTTATTCCACCTCCTTTTTAATAAATTTTTCTCTTATGTCCTCTATAAAATGTTGCATAGTTTCTAAATCAACCTCGAATCCGTCTTTTAGTTCAGATATTTGACTATGTACCCATTCAATTTTTTCGTAATCAGTCATTCTTAACCTCCGTTTCTAACTAAGTTCCCGTCACAATTATGCACCATTGAACGTTTAACCTTTGCTGTAATTTGGTTCTGTCTTTCCTGTGCTTTGATATTGTTCTGACCGTCTATAGCTTGACCAATGTTGTTTTCACGTCTAACTTTTTCTAAGTTTATGAAACCTTGGAAAGTCAATCTCATTTCCTCGTTATGATTTCCGGCTCTGACTTTGAATCTGTCAATAGTTCCAGTCGCTTTATGCATAACAATGAAATACCCGTTGTTTTTGAGAACGTCAAATTCTCTAGCATCATATTTTAGTTTATTGATTGTAGCCATATTATTTACCCCCCTGTAATAATTTTAATTCTTTTTTTAGTTCTTCTATTTCTCCCCCAACCCTAAGGACAGCATAGATTCTATTTTGAACTCTATCAATATTTTCCTTGCTTGAATCTTTTTCCATTCTTTCAACATCTTTATCAAATGACTTTGATGCCATTCTTAAATCAGTTTTAAGAATCAGTATAGACTCTTTAAGTGCTTTGATTTTCATTTTGTTTGTAGCCATAGTAAAACTCCGTAAATTATGGAAACAAGTTTAAACCATAGGTTTTGAAAGCACAATCAAAAAATTAAAAAATTAGTAAATCTAAATAACCTTAGATTAAAAAGTTATAAAGCTTATAAAGTTCTTGACATTCACAGAACGCCTGAAAAAGTTTTTTTGATAGTAAACCCTCAGAAATATAAATCGGCTCTTAGAACGGCTCTATTTAGCTCGGACAGTTTAAACACTTTCAAAGCTTGTGAAGTGAGTTTTACCCGGTAACTCTTTCAAAGCTTGTGAAGTGAGCTATACATTATTATAAGGTATTGGAAATAGCCATAGCCCATTATAAAGTGTTGAAAAGTAAACTTCATAAACTTTACAAGGTTTCCAATATTCCGTTAACCAGATACACACTTTATAAAGCTTGTCAAGTACTTTTCAAAGGTTTTATAAAGTTCACAAAGATTTCACATAACTCACTTGCAAAACTTTGTAAAGTGTGATAGGAAAATCCTTATTCCTAAAGGTTATAAAGCTTGGAAAGTTTTTGAAGTTTAGTTATAAGGGGGGGCAGGATGTACAGGGGGGCGTACCCGGTATATATATAAAACTCATACATTTCAACCTAGTTTAAGTATTAACCAGTTGCCCTAAACTTTATAAAGCTCTATATGTTTTCTAACACTAATTATATAATAAAAAACCCTGTACGTTGTACAAGGTTTTAAAAGCTCTATAGAGATATGTTATTTCATATATATGCACCGGGGTGGCATACAAGTATATTGTACACTTTTTTTCAGCGTTTGTCAAGACCTTTCGTGTTTCTTTTAAAATAACTTGACAAACTTGCAAAGTGTCTCTATAATATTATAGTATGACATACTTATCAGAAACTCGTAAGAAGAATTTAACTGAGAAACAACAAAGTTTTCTAGACAATCTAGTCGAAACTAAAGGTGACTTTAAAAAGGCTGCAGAACTAGCAGGATACTCAGGCAATCACTATCAAGTTATCAAATCACTTAAAAATGAAGTAGTTGATTTAGCCTCGGATGTACTTGCCAAGTCTGCACCAAAGGCTGCTTTTAAGTTAATCGAGATGATTGATTCTGATAGACCTGTACCTCAAGCTAGTCAAAAACTTGCTGCAGCCCAAACTATTCTAGATAGAGTAGGTGTTAGTAAGACTGATAGGGTGCAGGTTGACCACAATGTACAAGGTGGTATCTTTATACTACCGCAAAAAGAAAACGTAATAATCGAGAGTGATGAGTATGAAGATATATCTGACTGAAATGGAACAGCACGGTAAAAAATATGCAGGACCTAATATAGTTGCTGAAACTTTACAAGAAGCTGAAGAAGCTGCCGAAGCAAATGGTCTAACATTGTTAGGCGAGTTTGTTGAAATCGTAACTGAAGAAGGTTTAATGCACTACTTAGAGCCCGAAGGTTATAACGAAGAAAAGGTGTTACACTAATGGCAGCAAAGAAAAAGAAAAGTACAGTAAATAAAGCAGGTAATTATACTAAACCAACTATGCGTAAAAGATTGTTTAATAAAATCAAAGCTGGTAGTAAAGGTGGTAAACCCGGACAGTGGAGTGCTCGTAAAGCTCAGATGTTAGCTAAACAATACAAAGCTGCGGGTGGTGGTTATAAGTAATGGCACTAAAAAAGTCACAAAGAAGTCTTAGAGCTTGGACTAAACAAAAATGGCGAACTAAGTCTGGTAAAAAGTCTTCAGAGACTGGAGAACGTTATCTACCAGAGAAAGCTATTAAAAGTCTTAGTTCTGCAGAATATGCTGCAACTTCTAAAAAGAAACGAGAAGATACTAAAAAAGGTAAACAACATTCTAAACAACCTAAGAAGGTTGCTAAGAAAGTACGAAAGTACAGGAAAGTAAAATGAGTAAGAAAGACCCAAGACTTGCAAGAGCAGGAGTATCTGGCTATAATAAACCCAAAAGAACTCCTAACCATCCTAAGAAATCACACATAGTTGTTGCTAAAGAAGGTGATAAAATAAAAACTATTAGGTTTGGACAAAAAGGTGCTAAGACTGCAGGTAAACCTAAACCCGGTGAGTCTGCTAAAATGAAAGCTAAACGTAAGTCTTTCAAAGCTCGTCATGCAAAAAACATTAAGAAAGGAAAGATGTCAGCAGCTTATTGGGCTGACAAAGTAAAGTGGTAAATGGCATACTCACAAGAAGTAGTTGATAGATTTGAAAGTGTGTTAAATAATCCACAGAAACATGCTGTTGGTCGGTTTGACCCTAATGACCCTAATGTTGCTACTGGTATGACTGGTGCTCCGGCTTGTGGGGATGTAATGAAGTTACAATTAAAACTTGACAATGATATAATAGCAGATGTTAAGTTTAAAACTTATGGTTGTGGCTCTGCCATTGCTTCGAGTACAATGTTTGTTGATATGTTAAAAGGTAAAACCATAACTGAAGCTAAAGCTATTAAAGATAAAGATATTGCTGCAGCTTTAGATTTACCACCAATCAAACTACATTGTAGCGTGTTAGCTGAAGAAAGTATTCGTAAAGCTATAGAAAACTGGGAAACTAAATTAGAACATCGAACACATAATCAAAAGTAATATGCCATACGCAGGACATTTTAAAGTTAAATCAGCAGCTAAACGTAATCGTATGGCTCGTAATAAAGCACGAGGTCAAATGGTTAGTGATGAACAAATTGCTGATAACTGGGATAAAATTTTTAATAAATCTAAACAGGAGAAAAAATAATGGATGGATTAATTTTTATAATTGTTGTAGGTGTTGTTGTAGGTGGGATAATTTTGAAAACTGAAAATCCTAATACTTATGAAAAAGTTAAAACACAATTACAAACTTATTGGGAAAACCTTAGAACATATTTCAAATAATAATTTAGAAAGGCTATTTGAAGTTTATCCGTTTCGTATTGGTTTATGTCTTCCAATATTTTTAGCTACTACTGGATTAGTAGCAGGAATGATAATATTATGAATATGTTACCAGATGGTTATATAAAAAGAACTACATCTACTATACCTTTTGGTTATGAGTACGATGAAGTTACTGGTCATTTAAAACCGATTGACACTGAACTAGAAGCTTTATTAACTGTAGAAAATATGATTATTAATGAAGAAGTATCTTTACAAACTGCAGTAGATTGGCTAGAATACGAAACAGGTCGTAAGATTTCAACTCCCGGATTAAAAAAACACATAGATAAAAAGTATGGCACACGAACTGAAAGACTGGGAAGAGAATCCTCATCTTTACTTGCAAGATGATGAAGGCAACTTTGTTTTAAAAAAAGACGGTACACCTAGAAAAAAAAGTGGTAGACCAGCTTTAAGAGATGAAGCAAAGTTTGCAGCTCATCGAGCAATCTCTCGAAAACAAAAGAACATTAAAAAGATTGAGCAGAAACTTAACAATGCTCGTAAGTCTTTAAAAAAACAAAAAGATACTTTACAAAATTTAAGTGGTGATGAAAAGAATGTTGCCACTACTGATGAGTTAGACAAATTACCTGCAACAGTTAAAAAAGATTTAGAAGATGCTAATGTTCTATTTCATGCTAACGAAGGACCACAAACAGATTTCTTAGCTGCAGACGAAAAAGATGTATTATACGGTGGTGCTGCAGGTGGTGGTAAATCGTATGCAATGATTGTTGACCCACTACGTTATGCTCATCGTAAAGCTCATCGTGCTTTAATACTACGTAGGTCTATGCCAGAACTACGAGAGATGATTGACAAGTCTCGTGAGTTATACCCTCAAGCATTTCCCGGAGCTAAGTTTAGAGAAGTAGAAAAGCTTTGGAACTTTCCAAGTGGTGCAAAGATAGAGTTTGGTTTCTTAGAAAGAGATGCAGACGTTTATCGTTATCAAGGACAAGCATACTCTTGGATTGGCTTTGATGAAATTACTCACTTACCTACAGAGTTTAGCTGGAACTATCTAGCATCTAGATTAAGAACAACTGACCCTGAAATTAAAACTTATTTACGTTGTACTGCTAACCCCGGTGGTGTTGGCTCTACATGGGTAAAGCGTAGATACATAGACCCACACGAATCGAATAAAAGTTTTTTAGGTACTGATGGGCTAACTCGTAAATTTATTCCAGCTAAGTTAGCAGATAATCCATACTTGGCAGAGGATGGTATTTACGAACAAATGTTAAACTCGTTACCACCAATACAACGTAGGCAGTTGTTAGAAGGTAATTGGGATGTTGCTGAAGGTGCTGCATTTGTAGAATTTGACCCATTAGTACATGTAATACCGCCATTTGAGATACCTTTACCGTGGGAAAGAACTAAAGGTATTGACTATGGTTATGCCTCTGAAAGCTGTTGTTTATGGGGAACTATTGATATAAATGATGGAACTTTAATAATTTATCGAGAATTATACAAAAAAGGCTTGACAGGAGAAGAATTAGGCAGTATAATAACAGATATGGAAGTGGTAGACCCATTTTCAGTAAATGGTGTATTGGATACTGCAGCTTGGGCTAGAACAGGTACTACTGGTCCTACCGTTGGAGAAGCCTTGTTACGAGCAGGTCATAAGTTAAGACGTGCTGATAAAAACCGTATACAAGGTAAAATTCAAATACATGAATTTTTAAAAGTAAGAGATAACGGTAGACCTAAGTTGCAAATATTCAATACTTGCCCAAACTTAATAAGAGAATTACAAAGTATACCGTTATCAAAAACTAATCCAGAAGATGTGGATACTCACGCTTCTGACCACGCATACGATGCGTTAAGATATATGATAATGAGCAGACCTCGAATGGAGAACCCATTAGAAAGGTTAAGAGGTTTTAAACGTGATATGTTTAAACCTGCTGACTCAGATTTTGGTTATTGATAATGGCAGAAAACGACAATACATTTTTAAACGCAGATAATATCTACGAAGAAGTAGAAGGTGAAGCTGGTAAAAATTTATCTTTAGAAGAAGACCAGCAAACTAATTTAGTTGGTATTATTAAAAGCAGATTTGCTTTATCAGAAGAAGCTCGTAATGGCGATGAAAGAAGATGGCTTAGAGCTTATGAAAACTTTCGAGGGTTATATAATAAATCAGTAAAATTTAGAGAGTCTGAAAAGTCTCGTATCTTTGTTAAGATAACAAAAACAAAAGTATTAGCTGCTTATGGACAATTAGTAGATGTTATTTTTGGCACTGGTAAGTTTCCTATAGGTATTGAAGAAACTAAAATACCTGAAGGTGAAAAAGAAAATGCTTACTTAGATATTCAAAATCCTCAAATGGGTATTGAATCTAGCACACCAGATAATATTGGCAATAGATTAGAAGATGCTCCAGTAGAAAGTATTTATGATGTTGGTTTTGAAGGTGATGGTAGAACTTTAAAACCGGGTGCAACATTAGGTGCTGGAATGTTTGAGGATGATGTGCCTACTCAAGCAGATGACTTAGGAATATTACAAGAAGGTTTGACTCCTAATCCACAAATACCAGAAGTTTCTCCAGCACAAAGAGCTGCGAGAAAAATGGAAAAATTAGTTCACGACCAAATAGAAGAATCTAATGGTGGTTCAGAAATTAGAAATGCTTTACTAGAAGCTTCACTATTAGGCACAGGAATTGTTAAAGGTCCATTTAATTTTAATAAAAAACTTCATAAATGGGATACAGACGAAAGTGGTGAAAGACAATACAATCCTTTAGAAGTTAGAGTACCTCGAATAGAATTTGTAAGCTGTTGGGATTTTTATCCAGACCCTGCAGCAACAAATATAGAAGAATGTGAATATGTAGTACATAGACACAAAATGAATCGTAGTCAATTAAGGCAACTAAGAAATATGCCTTACTTTAATGAAGATGCCATTAGAGAGTGTATACAAGATGGACCAAACTACGAAGATAAAGATTTTGAATCTCAACTAAGAGATGATTATAAGTTAGATGATACTTATATGGCTAACTTTGAAGTCCTTGAATACTGGGGTATTATGGATGCAGAGTATGCTAGAGAAGTTGGTATTGAACTTGATGATACTATTGATGACTTAGATGAGGTACAAATAAACGCATGGGTATGTGGTAATAAATTACTACGAGCAGTAATCAATCCATTTACACCATATCGCATACCATATAGTGCGTTTCCTTACGAAAGAAATCCTTATAATTTCTTTGGTATAGGAGTAGCTGAGAATATGAATGATTCTCAACAAATTATGAATGGTCATGCTCGAATGGCTATTGATAATTTAGCATTAGCCGGTTCATTAGTATTTGATGTTGATGAATCAGCTTTGGTAGGTGGGCAAAATATGGAAGTTTATCCCGGCAAAATCTTTAGAAGACAAGCCGGTATGCCCGGTCAATCTATTTATGGTCTGAAATTTCCAAACACAGCACCAGAAAATATGATGATGTTTGACCGTTTTAGACAACTTGCTGATGAACAAACTGGTATTCCAAGTTATTCGCATGGACAAACAGGAGTTCAAAGTATGACAAGAACTGCTTCAGGTATGTCAATGTTATTAGGAGCAGCAAGTTTAAACATAAAAACAGTTGTTAAGAATCTTGATGACTTTTTACTAAAGCCACTAGGAGAGTCTTACTTTCAATGGAACATGCAGTTTTTTGAAGGAAGTCTAAATGTGGCAGGTGATTTAGAAGTTAAAGCAACTGGTACTAATAGCTTGATGCAGAAAGAAGTTAGAAGTCAAAGACTTACAATGTTCTTACAAACTGCACAAAGTCCTGCTATTGCACCATTTGTTAAAATATCTAAATTGGTTAGTGAACTTGCCTACAGCTTAGACCTCGACCCAGATGAAATTCTGAACGACCCAGAGGAAGCAGCTATCATGGCACAAATTATAGGAATGCAAAATGCTCAACAAAACACAGGCGAGGAAGCTCAACCCGGTAGTCAACAACCAGCAGGTATGGGAGGTCTTGGTGGAACACCTGTCGAACCTCAAGACCTTGGAGCTACAGGCACTGGCGGTGGCAACATCGGAATCGGAGATGTACCGGTTGCAGGGGAAGATAGCTTCTCTGGCACGGTTGGAATCCCTACCGGAGCAGGTTAAAGAAGCACTAAATAGATTAGAGGACTAGAATGGCAAAAAGCACATACGATAAACTAGAAGAGCAAAGAATTAAATCTATGTTAGCAGAACCTGATATGGTAAATAGAGATTCATTTGACGAAGAGTTTTCTATGAAAAAAGAAGCTAATAATACATTAGTAGCAAAAGCTATAAGACTAGCTCAACAAATGAAATCAAATCCAGAGTATTCAATGACACAAATGATGAATGAATTAAAAATGACAAATTCTTCATTTGATAAAGATAGTCAAGTTTCTGTTACAAGTTTAAGAAATATTGCTAGAAATGCTTTACGAGCTGATGAAATTTCTAATAAATTAAAAAGAGATGGTAGAGAAGATGGTGGTCTAATTGGCGGTCAAAAAGAATTAGATAAAAATAATGATGGTGATATTACTGGTGAAGATTTTAAAATGTTGAGAGAAGGAAAACAAGAAGGTGGTATGATGATGGATGACCAAATGGCAGACATGATGCAAACAGAAGAAACACCTGACATGGAAAATCAAATGGCAGATATGATGCCAGAAAAAACTGAAGAACAAATAGAAATAGAAGAGTCTCAAGTTCCAGATGAAATGATGGAAGATAATTATATAGACTTTTTAATAGATGAAGCATTGGATGAAGAAGAAGAAACAATGCTTATGCAAGAATTAGAAGCAAATCCACAACTTAGTATGTTGTTTGATAAAGTTATGGAAGTTGCTATGGAATTTTCAGGCTCTGGTCCTGTTGAAGGACCGGGCTCGGAAGTCTCCGATTCGATACCTGCGAGGTTGTCGGATGGAGAGTTTGTCTTTACTGCAAAAGCTGTAGATGTTATCGGAGCAGACAATTTAATGTCTATGATGAAACAAGCTGAAGCTCAAGCAGATGAAAGACAAATGGCTCAAGAAGGTGGGCTAATGGAAACAGAAGATACTGTTATGCCGGTTGAACAAGAACCGATAAAACAGGAAATTCGAGTTACCAAAGAAACAGTTGGTTCTCAAGCAAGTATGCAAGAGGAAGACGATTTAGTTGGTGATGAGATTAAAAAATCTATGCTTTCCGGCAGACCACATGTTAGGAGCTAGGCGATAAAGCTACCCTGTTTACAGGCACTTTATCATTAATAACAACAACCGAAAGGCTACCTTTACAAGACAAGCCCTGCAAGTGCACATCGCAGCTACCTTGTTAAACGAAGCCCTGAGTAGGAGGATAGAAAATGACTGAAGAAATTCAGAACGAGGAACAGCCAAATCCTTATAATTTAAAAAAATCTTGGCACGAAGGAACTGATAAACCTTTTAAATCATCAGATGAGTTGTACTTTGAAGACCCATCAGAAAAGAATAAATTATTCAAATCTAATGATGTTAACGAAGCAGAACAACCTGATAATGTTGAAGTAGAAAACTTGGAAACTGTTAAGGATACTCCTTATAAAAAACCAGACTACAAAAAACGTTATGATGATTTGAAAAGACATTATGATTCTAAACTTAATGAGTTTAAATCTAGGGAACAGGAACTACTTGAAGAAGCTACTAAAAATAGAACTGATTATGAAGCTCCTAAAACTGAAGAAGAACTTGAACAGTTCAAACAACAGTACCCTGATGTCTATGAAGTTGTGGAAACTGTAGCTCACTTACAAAGTGAATCTAAGGCAAAAGTTCTAGAAGAACGTCTTAGTAAACTCCAAGCACGTGAAGCAGAAATTTCTCAACGTGAAGCAGAAAAAAGGTTAATGAAAAGACATCCTGATTTTGACGATGTTAGAAACAGTGATGATTTTCATACATGGGCAAAAGAGCAGCCATCGTCTATTCAAGATTGGATATACAAAAATGCTGACGATGCCGATTTAGCCAGTCGTGCAATAGATTTATTTAAAAAAGATATAGGTATGGATGTGACTCCTCAGAAACAAAAGTCATCTTCAAAAAAGACTAAATCTGCTGCTGATATGGTATCTACTAAAACAACAAGTGTAGAACCTAAACAGGAAAAGATATGGTCTGAAAAGGAGATTGCTGCAATGAGTATGGATGAGTTTGATAAACACGAAGCTGAAATCAGCGAAGCCATGCAACAAGGCAGAATCATAAAATAAACTATAAATACACAGGAGTATTATCATGGCTCAATATTTTGAACCGTCAACTGATACTGATGCAAACTTTGCAAACTCCGTTAGTGGACAAACTAATAGTTTTTTCCTACCTTCGATTTATTCTAGAAAAGTTCTTAACTTTTTCAGAAAAGCATCGGTGGTTGAAGCTATTACTAACACCGACTATGCCGGTGAAATATCTGCTTACGGAGACTCTGTAAAGATTATCAAAGAACCTGTAATCTCTGTATCGGATTACACTAGGGGTTCTACTACTACTGCTACTAAATTAACTGACCAAGAGTTAACTTTAGTTGTAGATAGTGCAAAGGCTTTCAAATTCATCGTAGATGATATTGAAACTAATATGTCACACGTCAACTTCAAAGAAGTAGCAACTTCTTCTGCAGCTTACGCATTAAGAGATTCTTATGATGCTGCAGTAATCGCTGCTATGTTCTCTGGATTGTCTACATCTGGACCTGACCACGTTTTAGGTGCGGATGCTGCTGCTGCTACTCAAACTATGGGTCAGCATCAAGGTGGTTCTAACGCTATCGACCTTACAGGTTCTGATGGTACTGGAACTGACCCACTTGACATGATGGCATTTATGGCTAAATTGCTAGATGAGCAAAATGTTCCCGAAGAAGGAAGATGGTTCGTTGCACCACCTTCGTTCTACAATGAACTTTCTCAATCTGGTTCTAAGTTATTGTCTGTAGACTTTAACGCAGGTCAAGGCTCTATAAGAAATGGTCTTGTATCTAGTGGTAAACTTAGAGGATTTGACATGTACAAATCTAATAATGTTGCTGCTACAAGCACATGTACTGGCAAGGTTCTTGCTGGACACATTTCTTCTACTGCAACTGCTCAAACTATCATCTCAACTGAGGTTCTTAGAGACCCAGATTCATTTGGTGATATTGTAAGAGGATTGCACGTATACGGAGCTAAAGTCCTTAGACCAGAAGCTTTAGTTGGTGCTTTTTACACAGTAGACTAAATATAATTGGGGGAGTCTTCGGACTCCTCCTTTTTAGGAGAATAACATGGAAAAAATTATGTATTACGAAACTATTCATCAGAAGGAAGAAAAATGTTCTGAGATGGTAGGACATAACACAATGAGATTTGAATACGAAAAAAACAAGGGGGAAAAATAATTATGTACGGAATGGACAAAAAGAAAAAAAAGAAAATGATGTACGGTGGTTCTGCTCGTAAAGAAATGAAACACGGTGGTCCTCATAATAAAATGGACAGAATTGGCATGGCTATGGGCGGTGCTATGGATGTACAAAAACCTAACTAAAATGAAAGTTGCAGCTCCAAAAGGTTATCACTGGATGAAGCAGCCAAATGGCAGTTATAAACTAATGAAGCACTCTGGAAAGTTTGTTAAACATAAGGGTGCTTCATTAAAAGCAGATTTTAAAATACAAAAAGTTCATAAAAAATAATGGCAACTACATATTTAGACTTAACCAATGAAATACTTAGAGAACTAAATGAAGTTCCACTAACTTCTACAAACTTTGCAAGTGCTGTAGGTTTTCAACAGTTTGTTAAAGATTCTATAAATAAAGCTATTTTTGACATAGCAAACGAAGAACCACAGCTACCGTTTTTTTCCGCAGGATTAAGTGGAGCAACAGACCCGTTTTACGGTAATACAACTGTTGAGACAGTCGCTGGACAAAGATGGTATACGTTAAAAGATGGTAGTTCTAGTTTAGCTACAGACTTTGCATCTATTGATTGGGATGATTTTTATATTACGACAATCAATGTTTCTGGAGAATCAGCTCCGTTTGTTTCTAATGGGTTAAAACATATTAACCTTGAAGAGTGGCGAAGATTTTTAAGAGACTCAGAAAATGCAGATGATGCAAATACTCAAGCTTATGGTGAGCCTAAATATGTATTTAAATCTCCAGACAGTAGAAAGTTTGGATTAAGTCCAATACCAGACAAAGTTTATAATATACATTTTTATGCTTTTAATAGACCAACAGCATTAAGTGCTTTTGGTGACGAAATAGTTTTTCCAGAACAATACAGTAATGTAATTACAGCTAGAGTTAGATACTATGTGTGGCAATTTAAAGAAAGTCCACAACAAGCTGCATTTGCCTTAGAAGATTATAAAAAATCATTAAAAC